>Ga0116161_1000213_pt1 | contig 67250 bp, 60 predicted proteins | sample AD_JPNAS3_MetaG_FD_89877 | JGI IMG/M metagenome (GOLD analysis project Ga0116161, IMG submission 89877) | Active sludge microbial communities of municipal wastewater-treating anaerobic digesters from Japan - AD_JPNAS3_MetaG | ecosystem: Engineered > Bioreactor > Anaerobic > Digestate | place... | reverse complement strand
TTGCCATGCCATTTCGCGATTAAGGCCTGTTTGAGGATTGCATGCTCCGGTTTCTCCGGTAAAGGATCCCGGGCGGCAAGGGCAAAGGCATCCTCCTTTGCGTCATTCAAAATGCGTGCGTCACGGATGATGCTGGCAATTCGAAAATCAGGTAGACCGGATTGTCGCGTTCCCAGGAAATCTCCGGGCCCGCGGATGACCAGATCTTCTTCCGCAAGCGCAAAGCCGTCCGTGGTTTTTTCCATGACTTTTAATCTTTTGCGGGCGTCAGCAGACACTTTATAATCAGCAAGCAGGATGCAGGTGGAAGGGATATCCCTTCTCCCTACCCTTCCCCGCAATTGATGCAGCTGCGACAGGCCGAAACGTTCCGCGTGCTCAATCACCATCAAGGAAGCATGAGGCACGTCAATGCCGACTTCAATCACGGTTGTGGCCACCAGGATGGCTATTTTGTTTTCATGAAAGTCTCTCATGACCGATTCTTTTTCCTGATCTTTCATTCTGCCGTGAATCAGTCCCACCCGGCAATCCGTAAAAATATCCTTTTGCAGGTGATCGGCCATTTTTGTCGCGTCTTTCAAATCAAGATTTTCTGACTGCTCCACCAGGGGATACACAATGAAAACCTGATGACCTCTGGCGATTTCCCGTCGGATGGTTTCATAAACAGATGGTCTTCTGCTTTCGCCCATTAAAATTGTACGCACCGGTTTTTTCCCGGGAGGCATTTCATCGATGACCGAAACATCCAGATCTCCGTAAACGGTCATTGCCAGCGTCCTTGGAATGGGTGTGGCCGTCATGACCAGAACGTCCGCGTGAATACCCTTGTTTCGCAAGGATGCACGCTGCATAACGCCAAAGCGATGCTGCTCGTCGATAACCGCAAGCCCCAGTTTTTTAAAATCCACGCTTTCCTGAATCAGGGCATGGGTTCCAATCATGATATCGGCCTGACCTGACGCAATCTGAGACAAAATTTCATTGCGCGTGCTGTTTGCCATGCTTCCGGTGAGCAAAACAACGCGAAGACCGATCGGTTTGGCCCATGAAGATAGCGTGTTATAATGCTGCCTCGCCAGGATTTCTGTAGGCGCCATCAGGGCGGCCTGGAAACCGTTTTCGCATACAGTGATCATGGCCGCCATAGCCACAAGGGTTTTACCGCTTCCCACATCGCCCTGCAAAAGACGGTTCATGGAAGTCGCGGACTGAAGGTCCTTTTGAATTTCCGCAATCACCCGCTGCTGGGCGGCAGTTAATGAGAAGGGCAGCGAGGCGTAAAACCTGTCCAGCAGCCTACCCTCCAGGCGAAACGAAATCCCCTTGTCCAGGACGCGACCGGATTTTTTTAAGGCCATACCCAGCTGAAAAAAGAAAAACTCATCATAGATCAGCCGGCGGTGTGCCTCTGAACGCGCATCGATGTATGGCTGAATCTGCTCGTCGTGACCCGGAAAGTGAACCGTGAGGATGGCTTCATGAATGTTGAGCAGATTTCTTCTGCGGCAGATTTCAGCGGGGACGGGTGAAGCGATATAGCGTGAATATTGATCCAGCGCTCCATAATACATGACTTTTCTGATGTATTTCTGATGCAGGCCCTCTGTCTCAGAATAAACGGGAACAATGCGTTTGAAATTCAACAGATTTTCATCATCGTCTTCATCATCCAGAATTTCATAATCGGGGTGAATCATAGTTTTGCCAGTATAATTGGGTGTGACCAGCCCGGTGAAAATGGCACGGACTCCTTTTTTAAAGATGCCTGTAAGATAAGACATCTGGCCTTTAAACCACTTTATGGTCAGGTTGGCTGTATGATCACTGACAGTGACTTCCAAAATTCTTTTCTTGCCGTAGTACCGAAATTCGCTCAAAGCAACCACCGCAATGATCGTCTGGATTTTTCCCGCTTCCAGTTTATTGATTCTGCGGATTTCACGCCGGTCTTCATAAGTACGGGGAAGAAAATAAAGCAAATCCTCAATTGTGGTGATTTTCTTTGCCTGAAACCGGGCGGCCATTTTCGGGCCAACGCCTTTTAGATACTGTATGGGCACAGACAGTTTTTCGGCTGATGTTTTCAAATCCGAGATTCTTTCGCTGATCTGCTCTTCTTTCAGTAAAGACAAAGGTTTACTTGCGTCATAGACATCTATGGCTTCCAATAATCTTTCCAGAATTTTTGCCGCTTCGATAATTCTTGTTTTTTTCCCCACGCTATCCTGTGCATCATAATCGGAAAAAATATTCAGAAGATTTCGAAGTGGAGGCTCGAATCTGTTTTCCCAGGCAGGAGGAATGGCGTCGATCTGTTGAGCAATGATTCCGGCCATGGATTTTCCCAAATCTTTGATGTGCGGAAGATTTTTAAAATCATCTCTGGCAGAAAATTTCAAAGGCTGCACGATTTTCTGCAGATTTTTTTTGAACGACTCCATTCAAGTCACTCCAATACAGCTCGCCAAACAGATAAATTTCCGGAAATTGCTGACTTTTTTAACAAATAATTTATTATTTCGCAAGTCAATGATTGACACAAACGAAGATATGCGTTAAAAACTTTTTTTATTTTTTCAGCGTAAAATATAGCATAAATTTATGGAGTCCTATGGCAACGAAACCTGTAAAATCCAAAAAATCTACTTATAAAGACGCCGGCGTGAACATTGATAACGCCAACGCGTTTGTCGAACGCATTAAACCTCTCATTAAAATGACGGCCCGCAAAGAAGTGATTTCGGGAATTGGCGGGTTCGGCGGATTGTTCCGCTTTGACATCGCTAAAATGAAAAATCCCGTTCTCGTTTCCTCTACGGATGGCGTTGGAACGAAACTAAAGATTGCACAACTGATGGATAAACACGACACCATCGGGATCGACCTGGTTGCCATGTCGGTGAATGATGTCATTGTCCAGGGAGCGGAGCCTCTGTTCTTTCTGGATTACCTGGCCACGGGCAAAATCGAACTGGAAAAAAGTGTTCAGATTGTGGATGGCATCGTCCAGGGATGCAAACAGGCCGGCTGTACACTTCTTGGAGGCGAAACGGCCGAAATGCCGGGTTTTTATCAGTCGGGAGACTATGATCTGGCCGGGTTTTGTGTGGGCGTTGTGGAACAGGAAAAGCTCATTGACGGTTCTACCATCAGCATCAACGACTGTGTGATCGGGCTTGCGTCGAGCGGCCTGCACAGCAATGGGTATTCACTGGCGCGCAAAGTACTTCTGGAAAAAGGCAGGCTCTCTCTAAATGAATCTGTACACGGAATGAAAAAAACCATCGGCCAGGAACTTCTGGAACCGACCCGTATTTATGTCAAATCCCTTTTAAACATTTTTAAAAGTTTCAATATCAAAGGACTGGTTCATATTACCGGAGGCGGTTTTTACGACAATATTCCGCGCATTATACCCGAGGTATGCCGATGTGTGATAACCACGGGCAGCTGGAAGATCCCTCCAATCTTTTCCGTCATCCGTGACATAGGTCATGTGGATGAAGAAGAAATGTTCCGGGTCTTCAACATGGGGATCGGCATGATGATGATCGTTGCGGAAAAAGAATCACAGGAAATTCTTGACCGCCTGAAAGCGATGGGAGAAGCTGCATACCTGATCGGAACAATCGAAAAAAAGGAATCCAATCAAGCTTCTGTCTGTTTCACCGGTCAGTAACGGTAAATCTATGAGTGAATTCTTAAAACTGGGTGTTCTGATTTCCGGCAGCGGATCAAATCTTCAGTCCATCATCAATCATATTGAACAGGAAGACCTCCGTGCACGGATTCAAATCGTTGTGAGCAATAATCCGGAGGCATACGGATTGACCAGGGCAAGAAATCATCATATTTCCTGTGCGGTTGTCAAACATCAGGATTATGCCAGCAGGGAAGACTTTGACCACGAATTGATACGCATTCTGAAAGAAGCCAAAGTCGATCTGGTCGTGCTGGCCGGTTTCATGCGGATTCTCACATCGTCTTTCCTCCGGGCTTTTGAGAACAGAATCATCAACATCCACCCTGCCCTTCTTCCTGCTTTTCCGGGAACACACGTCCAGCAGAAGGCCATTGATTACGGTGTAAAGTTTTCCGGATGTACCGTTCATTTTGTCGATGAAGGGGTTGATACCGGACCCATTATCATTCAGGCGGTTGTACCGGTGCTTCCCGATGATACGGCAGAAAGTCTTGCCGCCAGAATCCTGATGGAAGAGCATAAGATCTATCCCCAGGCCATCCGTTATTTCGCGGAAGGACGAATCATGAAAAAAGGCCGTCACATGGAAATGATCAATATCAAAAATTGTGACGCCACCGCATTGCATAATCCGTCCCTGGATCGTTAACAGGAATGCGAAATCCTCCGGAGAAAATATTGCCTCATGTATGATCTGATTGTCATAGGTGATGATCTTTCCTCCCATGTGTCAGCTGCCTACGCCAGCGGGAACGGTCTGAATACACTGCTGATCGCGGAAAGCGGGCTTGGCGGGTTGAACCTGATCAGTGATTTTATTTTCAACATCGACCCGACACCGATCACCGGCCTCGGGAGGGAGGAGCCGGGATTGTCGGTTCTGATAGAATTGGGCATTGTGCTTCCCGAGGACCACGCATCGCCCCTGAACACCGCGTTTCAAATTATTCTTCCTGATCAACGGATTGACTTTTACAGTGACCCGGTCCTGCTTCAAGCGGAATTGACCCGCGAATTTCCCGAACTGGCCCAGGAAATCAGGGATTTTTATGACAGCGCCTCGGATGCGTCAGACGTATTTCAAAACTGGCTGGCCGAATATCCACAGCTTCAGCCAGGAAATCTCAGGGAATTTTTTTCTTATCTCAAGATCCTCCCCTTCATTGTCCGGTATAAACTCAGCGCAGTTCATTTTGATAAAATTTTGACGCAAAATGCGTCTCTGGAAAAAGTCTGGGAGGCACAACAGGCCCTTCTTTCCTTCAATAATGACGATTTGTTTTCCTTTGGTTCCGCTTTTCAATATTGCTCTCCCATGCGTGGTGTTTATTTTTTCCCTCAGGGCAAACAATTTTTATTCAACTCGCTCATTGAAAAAATTGAATCGAACAAAGGGCTTTATCTGAATCAATACCAGGTATCATCGATCACCAGAAAAAAAACAATCGAGGTGGAGATAAAATCACCAGATGGCGCAGCATCCACAATATCCGGCCACAATCTGATTGTGAGCGTTAAGTCTGATGCTCTGTCCCTGCTTCAACAAAGACGGAAATACTTCAGCCTTTCTGACTGGTTACGTCCACTCAAAATCACTTACTATCCGTTCACCATATTTCTTGGCATTACACAGAAATGCCTGCCCGAACAGATGGCCCGGCATGTTGCTGTCGTTTCGGACGTGACGAAAGATCTTTATGACAGCAATCTTATTATTCTGGAGACGGGTCTCCCGGATAAGGACAACTCACTGACGCATGCGAAAACATCACTTACCGCAACGGTTTTCCTTCCTGATCAACAGGAGAAATGGACCCCGGAAGCTTTAAAACATGAAGCTGATTCTATTCTAGAAAGGCTTGATGTTTTCTTTCCTTTCTTAAAAGACCATATTGAAATATTCGATATTGACAAATCTATAAATATTTCATCTGAATCACGAAAAGTCATCAGTCCGAAATATAAAGTGCGAAATTCTCTTTTTACATCGTTTGCCGCCAAAAACAACAAGACCTTTTATGATAATGTTTTTTTAACAGGCACGTCATTGCTGTCCGATGCAGGGTTTGACGGAGAAATCCTCTCCGGCAAAAATGCCGCACTACGGGTCCTCCAGAAAAGGAGTTGATGTTATGAACAATCGTTTCAAAATTGCGAACCTTGGAATCTGCCAGGTGGAGTCCCCCCTGAACATAAGTAATTTCGTCAACGATCAGGACAGGATTCTATTTCATACCCGCCTTGCCGAATATGCGAGAATCAAAGAGCCCCAAGGAAAGCCTCTGTCTGTTGAACCCGCCGGCCCCCGGGAAAAGATTTTTTTTCATCCAGACCAGACAAAGGCCGCTATTGTTACATGCGGCGGTCTCTGCCCCGGTATCAACGATGTAATCCGTTCAGTAACCATGACCCTGTTTTACCGCTACGGTGTGAAAAATATTCTGGGAATTAAATATGGGCTGCGCGGTCTGAATCCGGGTTACGGGGACAAACCTGTAAAGCTTACTCCCGACTATGTGAAGGACATCACCCATATTGGAGGAAGTATTCTTTCGTCATCCCGTGGTCCTCAGGATGCAAAAGTGATGGTGGATTATCTGGAGAGCCTCAATGTCAATATTCTTTTCTGTGTCGGCGGCGACGGAACCATGAGGGCCGCTGAAAAATTAACAGCGGAAATTACTGAAAGAAGAGCGCTAATTTCTGTTATCGGAATCCCCAAAACCATTGACAACGATCTGAACCTGATTGAAAAAACCTTCGGATTTGACACGGCCATCGATAAAACCGTAGAAGCAGTGCGCAGCGCACATGTGGAAGCCAAGGGTGCATTTAACGGCATCGGGCTGGTGAAAATCATGGGCCGTCTGTCCGGCTATATTACGGCCACTGCTGCGCTGGCACAGGGAGACGCAAATTTTGTGCTGATTCCCGAAGTCGGGTTTGAGCTCGATGGAGAAAGGGGATTCCTAAGGGCACTCGAAAACAGAATGCGGAAGCGAGGTCACGCGGTTATTCTGGTGGCGGAGGGCGCAGGCCAGGAACTGATGAAACAGGATTCATGCGAACAAAAAACGGATGCCTCGGGAAATATCCGTCTTCAGGACATCGGCCTGTTTCTGAAAAATGCCATTACCCGGCATTTCCGTGAAATCAACATGGAAATCAATCTGAAATATATTGAGCCCAGTTATCTGATTCGTTCCGTCCCGGCTAACGCCTCGGACAGCATTTATTGCAGTTCTCTGGGACAATACTCCGTGCACGCCGCAATGGCGGGGAAAACAGGACTGCTGGTTGCACTCAGGAAAAATGAATATGTTCATCTGCCGCTGTCCGCGGCCATATCGGGCAGGCAGCTTGATCCTCACGGCAGTGTCTGGCAGAGAGTGCTGGAAACAACGGGTCAGCCTGCACAGATGAGGAATGATCGGTAGGTCTGCTCTGTCATTCTTTTACGGCGGACACAATAATTGTGCGCCCAAGAAGAGTCTTTACAGAATTAAGTTTTTCTACAATTTCCCGGTTGGACTCATCTATGGTCTTATATTTGGTTATTTCTTTTTTCCAGATGAATGAACCCCAGATTTTTATCGGCAGAATAAGAAAAATAAGCTTAACCATTCCCGATCGCTGATATTTGTCCACGGTATAATCAATTTTCCGAAAATTCAGTTCGCAAAGCGCGTGCATGATGTAGAAAAGAGAAGTGGGATTGATGTGACCGGCACAGGACTCTATTTTTCTGTTGCGCACGGGAAGCGGTCCCATAAGCCTGGGGAAACCAAACCATAAATACCTTAATCTTGAATTGACGTTCAAAATATTGGGAGTACTCAATACGAAAATTCCGCCAGGTTTTAAAATACGGTGAACATCTCTCATAATGGCCCGAAAATCTTCAAGATGTTCAATAATTTCGGTGGCTGTCACAATATCAAACGTGTTATCCAGATAGGGTACTTCCTTTTTAGTGTTCAAATCAACAATATCCACCGGCTGATTCGGTAAATTCATCAGGGAATCAGTGTAGTCGCAACAGGATGCATTCGTTTTCAAATATTGTTTCAGATGACGCACGAGTTCGCCGGATCCGGAGCCGATATCCAGATGTCTGAATTCGCGGTTCTTTTCATCAGAATTGTAATGCTTCAGGATCTGCTCAACGGTTGCCGCATGAATTTTTTCCGTGCTCATTTTCTTCCTTTGTGCATTTTTTGCTGATGTGTTCGGATGCCCCTCGTGAGTGCACGTAAACCTGTAGTTGTTTTATCGCCTCGTGGTTTTTTATTTTCTTAATATTGCAAAAAATGCTTGCAAAATAAACTATTATAGCTTAGGAACCACCTACATTTTTTTCAAAGGAGTAAAGCCATGTCTCGTATTTGTGACGTATGTGGAAAAAAGCCGCAAGTGGGCAATAATGTCAGTCATGCCAATAACAAAAGCAAAACCGTCTGGCGTCCTAATCTTCAAAAGTTACGCTGTGTTGATGAAAAAACAGGAGCCGTCAAGAGGATAAAAGTCTGCACGCAGTGCATCCGTTCCGGTTTTGTCAAAAAAGCCAGCTAGTCCGTAGGGTACCACCCGCAGTTCCGGATGGTAGCTGTACTCTGCTGAAGAAATTCCTCATTATCAATGGATTGCAGGGCATCTTGAAACAGGGTTGAAATAGCATCAGCAAACAACGCATTGTCATTTTTCAGGCCGAATCTGTCCGTAAAAAGGCGAATTCGGCCTTCAATATTCATAATCCGATTCATTCTTTCTTTTGTGATGTAAAAAACGGCATTTTTCAGCACGTCTTGTGCAAATTCTTTCTGGATTCCGTAAAGCCATGATATATCTTCACAAAATTGATCACATCTGTGGTCGTACGTGAAGTGTATTGCGTCTTCCAGAAGTTCTATGGAGCCATCATCATGGATATGCTCTAAAATCACCAGATCATAAATCATTTCAATGATTAAGTGCGAACGATAGGCTGCTTCTTCATAAGAGATATTCCTGCCGATGATTTTATGTAATTCTAAAATAGATTCGATAAGATGCCTGCCCTTAACGTACGTATAGCCTTCGGAATGCGGATCAAAACCTTCCCTGCATTGAAGGCTGATCTTCCCGTAATGCGCAAGATCGTCCACCAGAAGATGAAACATGATGTATGCTGTACGTTTATGGTCCGGCGGCGCTAGGATAAACCGGTCGATGAAATGAGTCTGGTTGGCGTTTATATCCGGGTGAAGTGTCAGCAAATCTGGTGCAATATTGTATATATAAACATCGGGGTCGCGTTTTTTAACATTAGATGAATCCATGATTTTCTGCAGCAGGCAGGTATGAGTCAGCATCAGCATGGGTTCACCTGTAAATGACAGGAGGGAATTTCTTTCATCATGAACCGTTCTTTCAGATCTTCGAGGATGCATTCCACATCTTCCGCGAAATCCGGCATGATGGAAATCTGAATAATGGCGTCTCTGGGATCAATCGTGGAAACGGTAACCAGCCCCTCGTATCCTTCCAGTATAAACTGTAAAAGCGCAATATCGCTTGCTTTTATTTTAAACCATTTTCTTTGCATTCCTTGTTTTAAGCTACCATTTATTGTTTTAAAGATCAAGATGATCAATGAATGCTTGACATAGGATTTCGCACTGATATGATAAAAAAAGAAAATAATATTAAAGATGAATGTATGGCCCGAGAAGAACGTTTGCCGGTAACACAATGGAAGCTCAAAGATACCGGCCCACAAAATATGGAAGAATCCCTGGCGAAGGAATTTGCCATCTCCAGGATCATTTCTCAGTTGATCATGAACCGGAAGGTTTCCAGCCTGGAAGAAGCTCACCGGTATCTGTATCCGTCCCTCAACGATTTACACAGCCCTTTCTTAATGCAGGACATGAAAAAAGGCGTTAGCCGGTTGATCAAAGCGATTCATGCAGGTGAAGATGTTGTCATCTATGGTGACTATGACGCGGATGGAATTACCTCCGTGGTCATTTTATACAAATTCATCAAAGAACTAACCAGTAAAGTGTCTTATTACATCCCTGACAGAGTTCAGGAAGGCTACGGACTGAAAACTCCGGTCATCGACGAGTTTAAATCGAAAAATGTCAAACTGATCATTACAGTGGATTGCGGAATTTCCGATATTGAACAAATCGCTTATGCAAAGTCTATTGGTATCGACACAATTGTTTTGGATCATCATGAAATATCTGATCAGCTCCCTGATGCCGTGGCCTGTATCAATCCGGCCAGGTCAGACTGCTCTTTTCCATTTAAGCACCTGGCTGGTGTAGGGATTGCCTTCAATTTTCTTATCGCGCTTCGGGGAACGCTTCGCAAAGAAGGTTTCTGGAAGGACGACCGGTATCCAAACCTCAAAGAATATTTGGATGTTGTCGCGCTGGGAACGATTGGCGATATTGCTCCGCTGGTTGGTGAAAACCGTATATTTGCAAAGATCGGCCTGGAATTGATCACGGAAGGGAAACGTCCCGGGATTAAAGCACTCAAGGAAGTAAGCGGCATTGACGGACAACTGATCGATTCCTTTAAAGCTTCCTTCTGCCTGATTCCCAGAATCAACGCTGCGGGACGAATCGCTTCCCCTTTGGATGCTGTTCATCTTCTTCTGGCGGAAAATTTGGAAGAAGCGAGGCCGCTTGCGGAAAAGCTGGATTTGCATAACCGTCGGCGTCAGGCAATGGAAAGAGATATCCTTAACGAAATTCTCGGCAAACTGGGAGCAAATCCCGATCTGGAAAATATGAACTCTCTGGTTTTTTCATCCGACAAATGGCATCCGGGAGTTGTGGGCATCGTTGCCTCTCGTCTTGTGGATCTTTTCAGCCGACCGACTTTTGTTATCAGCCTAAAAGACGGCGTGGGCAAGGGTTCGGGACGAAGCGTCTCTGATTTTAATATCCACAAGGGATTGCAGCAATGCGCGTCACTGCTTTTATCCTATGGCGGCCACTACCGCGCAGCTGGAATCTCCATAAAAGAGGATGATATTGACGAATTTGCCTGCACGCTGGATGAAATCATCCGGAATTCGGTTCAATCGACGGAATTGGTTTCTCAAACCTTCATCGACGCGGAATGTCAGCTTCAGGACATCAACCTGGATCTTGTCCAGCAAATCTCCATGCTTGCTCCCTTCGGCTGCGATAATCCGGAACCCATCCTTTGTGTTCGTAATATTAGAGCCTCGTCTCCTTCTGTTGTCGGAAATAATCACCTTAAAATGCACCTGGTTTCAAATGAAGCTTCCTGCAATGCCATCTGGTTTGGCATGGGTAAATACCTCGGAGCCTTGAACGGCGCGAATCTTGACGTTGTTTTCTCCCCGCAGATGAATTACTGGAATGGATCATCCGATATTCAGCTGAAATTGAAGGATGCTGCTGTTCTTTCATAAAGAAAGGATCATCCATGGACAAAGCCAAAAAAGCAGCGCTATACAGTGCTCTTCTCTTTCCAGGATGGGGACAGTTTTATCTAAAGCGTTATAAAAGGGGGTTGATTTTTTTTCTGCCCGTGCTGATGGGATCCATTGCGCTTGTTTGGTCGGTGGTTCGCGTCGGGTCCGCCATTATCCAAGCCTCACCCTTCAAAAAAGGAACGGTCCAGCCCGCAGATATCATCCGGGTATCGGTTGATGCCCTGAAGTCGGTCGATTTTTCTTATCTCCTGATGATGCTGCTTCTGATCGCCGCTTTATGGATCTTGTCCATTATTGACGCTTATCAACTTGGGAAAAAGTGTTGACGGTTTCTACCACTGGCGGGAATCCAGAATGATCTTCTGGTCAGGGGGAATCGTTCCGGTTTCCGTATATTCAATAGCGTCAATTTTTACCGTGCAGATTTCGCGGAAAAGTTTTCTGAATTTTTCTTCCCATCCTTTTGTTCCGATTTCCATATCTCTTTTTTCCAGTCTTAACGTTAAAACATCTTCATGTCCTTTTCGGCTGACTACAGCCTGGAGCGGCAGGTTGTTAAATTTCACAGAAATCAGTCTCATCTGACTGGGGGCAATGAACAAACCCCGCACTTTTACCGCATCACCTACCCTTCCCGCAATACCCGCCAGCCGGTAGGAAGTTCTTCCGCATGAACACTTTTCAGTGATCAGGCGCGATAAATCGCCTGTGCCAAAGCGAAGCAGAAAGAAAATATCGTTTAGCCTTGTTACCACCACCTCACCTAATTCACCGGGCAAAACATTTTTACCGGTCGCCGGATCGACAATTTCCACGATCGTTTCTTCGCAGATGTGCCACCCGGATTTCTGTGAGCATTCATAAGCCACATCACCGACCTCGGTCGCTCCGTACATCTGATAAGTATCGATGCCGTACTCTTTTTCAAATACCTGCCGCAGCGAAGGCAGCAGGGGTTCGGCGGCAAAACAGGCTTTTCTGACATGGAAATCTTTCCTGAAATGAAAACCCATTTCTTTGGATTTTTCGATAATCGACATTAAAAAGCTGGGTGTGCCGACATAGGCCGTCACCTTCAAATCCTTGATTAACTGCACCTGAATTTGAGAAGATGATGTTCCGGATGGAACAACCGTCGCGCCGACTTTACGCAGGCCGTTGTGAAACGTGAGCCCCGCAGCGACCAGGTGATAAGAAAAAGCGTTCAGAGCAATATCAGCAGGCCCGATGCCGGCAGCGCAAAACGCCCTTGCCCACAGGAAATCCGATTCGGACAGATGCGGTTCGTAAACCGGTCCCGGTGAAGTAAAAATACGGTCGATGGCCGCCGATGAGTTTTCCAGCCCCGCGTAGGGGATGTCTCGCATCTCCATTTCCACGAGCTTTTCGCGGCTGGTTACAGGCAGAACTTCCAGGTCTTCCCGTGTTCTGAGTCGGGCGGGGTCGATTTTACAAGCATTAAGGATTTGTCTGAGTCGGGCGGACTTTCGATAGCCCAGCTTGACCATAGCTGAGAGCGCCTGGTCCTGTCGTTCCTTTCTATCTTTTAATGAGGATTTTTCTCTGCTGTCAAAATATTTTTTCATCGTTCCCTCTTTCACAGCCAGCGCTTTCGACGGCGATAGGCTTTCACGTCTTTATAAGATTTGGCGATACCCGAGGCTGCCATACCCAGGTAAAATTCTTTGACATCGGGATTGTCGGACAATTCTCTGGAAGTCCCCTCCATAACAATTTTCCCATTTTCCATCACATAGCCGTAGTGAGCAACCTGAAGCGCCATATTTGCATTCTGCTCGACAAGCACAATGGTGGTGTCATGTTCCTCGTTTATTTTTTTAATGATGCGGAAGATCTCCTGGACAACCAAAGGCGCCAGTCCCAGCGAAGGTTCATCAAGCATCAGCAACTGCGGATGCGCCATCAGGGCGCGGCCGATGACCAGCATCTGCAGTTCCCCGCCGCTGCAGTATCCCGCCAGCGACTTTCTTCTTTTCACCAGCGGAGGGAAATAATGATAGACCCTTTCCAGATCCTCTTTATAGGGCTTGCCCGGCCTTGTGGCCGTGCCGACACGAAGATTTTCCTCAATCGTCAGGTATTTGAACGGCTGGCGGCCTTCCAGTACCTGAATGATGCCCTGCCGCGTGATAAATTCAGGGGCCTGGTTTTGTATGTTCACACCATTGTAGATAATGTCACCGTCGGTTACTTCACCGTTTTCGGGTTTCAGCAGACCTGAAATCGCCTTGAGCGTCGTGGTTTTCCCCGCTCCGTTGCTTCCCAGCAACGAAACGATATGCCCCTGCTCCACACTCAGCGATACCCCCTTGAGCACCTGGATGACGTTGGAATAAACAACGGAAATATTGTTTAACTGCAGTAAAATTTCACTCATCATTGATCCTTACCCGATTCAACGGGTCAAACACATTCATGGAATGTTTATGCCATGCTAATAGGAAAACGGCCAGAGCCTGAAATAGGAACGCAGAATCCTCCATAGTTCCGCAATGCCTTTCGGCTCCAGCAGAATAAACAGAACAATGGCCAGGCCAAAAACAAATTCTTTGAGCGGCGCCATGTTCAGACCCATACTGGTAATCACTCCAACATTCATCAGCAGCCCCGTCGTGTATCTTAAAATCTCATTGAGGATGGTGATGAATGTCGCTCCGAAAATCGCTCCGGGGATATTTCCCATCCCTCCGATAATGACCATGGCAATAAATTCCACGGAAAGTCCCAGGTTAAACGGTTCCGTTGTGATGCTGACCATGTAGTATGCCCAGAGAGCCCCTGCAAAACCGGCGTAAAACGAACTGATCCCAAACGACAGCAGCTTATATTTGAAAATGGGGATCCCCATTCCTTCTGCCGCACGGTCATTGTCCCGGATAGCAATAAATGCTCTTCCATATTTACTGCGGATAATATTTACGGCAAACCACGTCATGGCAACCATACATGCAAAAATAAAAAAGAAAAAGGTTTTGTCACCGGCAATCGTCCAACCGAAGATCTTAGGTGCGGGCAATGTGATCCCCATGGTTCCCTTGGTCAGGCTTTCCCATTGGATCAGGACATATTCAATGATGATCTGTCCGGCCAGTGTCGCAATGGTCAGATATAATCCTTTCAGTCTGCCGGACGGGATGCCAAAGACCATGCCGATCATGGCCGTAATCAAACCGGCGGCAGGAATGGAAAGATAAAACGGCACTTCCAGACGGGTTGCCAGAATTGCTGCCGCATAGGCACCGACTCCGAAAAACGCTCCATGCCCCAGGGAAATCTGTCCGGTGTAACCGACGAGGATATTGAGCCCGATTGCGGCAATCGCCAGTATCCCAATAGTGTTAACGACATACAGAAGGTACGGACTCAAAACAAAAGGCGCTACTCCGAAAAGAAGCAGCAGAAAAACGCCCAGGCTGACCCGTCCAAACCATGTCTCAAAAATGGCCAATTCCTGGTTGTAATTTTCATGATAGTTGCCACAGGGATGAAAGGATAATTTCTTCATATGGATTTCCGCTTTCTAGACTCTTTCAATCTCCACCAGTCCGAACAGTCCGTAGGGTTTGACCATCAGAATAAAGACCAGGACGATATAAGGAACAACGTCACGCAGCGACGGCGACAGGTATCCACCGGTAAACGTTTCCAGAAGACCGATGATCATGCCGCCGATAATAGCTCCCCCGATGCTGTCAAGCCCCCCCAGAATGACTACGGGAAACACTTTCAGCCCGATGGCGCTCAAATCATGAACATTTACACCGTTGATGATGCCCAGAACGATCCCGCTCATGCAGGCCACCATGGCAGCGATCGCCCAGGACAGTGCGAATACGCGCCGGACATGAACCCCCAGGGACAAAGCCGCCTTTTGATTGTCGGCCACGGACCGCATGAAAATCCCCTGGGATGATTTTTTAAAAAACAAACCAAAAAGAATGAGGAAAACAATGCTGATGATGAGGGTGGCGGAATAAACCGGCGCAATGTAAATGGATCCCATTTGTAATTCCAGAAATGAAGGCAGAAATTCCGGATACGTATGCAGGTTCCCGCCCCAGATCAGCAGAATAAGACCCTTGAACATCGCAGAAAGTCCTACGGTGAGCATGATAACGAAAATCAGTTTCTCTCCGATCAGCGGCCTTAAGAAGAATCTTTCAATCAGGAAACCCAGGATAAAACAGCCGGCCAGCGTCAGCAGAAAGGAAGCGGCAATGGGCAGTTTGCCCCAGGTGACGAGCGACAGAAAAAAGAAAGCGCCGAGCGCAAGAAGTTCCCCATGGGCGAAATTGAGGACACTCGAGGCCTTGAAGATCATAACAAAGCCCATGGCGGAAATTCCATAGAGCAGTCCCACACAAATGCCGTTAACCAATAATTGCAGAAAAAAATCCATAGCCCGATTCCTTAATCCACGTTGAGTATGTTGATTGTGGTTTCTATTTCACCGATTCGTCCGTCCCGGTAACGTATTTTCCCGGTAACCGGAACATTCTTCGCCTGGCCATACATCGCTTCAATAATTTTAATATACAGACCGTAAACGAAACGGCGGCGCACTTTCCCTGTGCGGGTCAGTTCATCATCGTCCGCATCCAGAAGCTTGTAAAGAAGAACGAATTTCCTGATCTTCATAACCTCGGGAAGCTGTTCGTTGACCTGCCGGACTTCCCGGAGGATCAACTCCTCCACGGCTTTCTGCTGCGACAGATCCATGTAGGTGGTATAGGGGATCATTCTTTCTTCCGCCCAGTTGCCGACGTTGCCCAGATCGATATTGATGATGGCGGAAATATAGGGACGCGCTTCTCCAAAGGTGACCGCTTCCTTGATATAGGGGCTGAACTTCAAACGGGTTTCAATGAAATCGGGAGAAAAAGCCTCACCGCTTTTATTACGGATAATATCTTCCTTTCGACCAATGATCAGCAGATGGCCGTCCTCGTCAATGTATCCCGCGTCCCCTGTTTTAAGCCAGCCGTTTTCAAATGCAGTTTCCGTTGATTTGTAATCGTTGTAATACCCGGAAAAATTGGCTTCCGATTTCACAAGAACTTCCTGGTCTTCGGCAAGCTTCACTTCCGTAAGTGGCAGGGGCTTTCCCACGGTCTCCAGTTTGACTTCATCATCCGGTTGAACCTGAAAAATCCCCCCGGATTCCGTGAGACCATAGCACTGTTTCAGATTCAGGCCAATTGCACGGAAAAATCCGATAACATCCGGGCTGATCGGATGACCTCCGGTGAATGCGCTGTGAAAATGAGAACAACCCAGACGATCCAGCAGGGGATTGTAAACGGCAAGGATCAGGAATGGGTACAGCACTTTTTCATGCCAGGAAAGAGGCTGCCTGTGCAGTCGTTTGGCAACCACCGACCTGCCGATCTTTTCCCCAAGATAAAAGAGTTTTCTTTTGATGAAGCTTGCATCGGATATTTTCACCCGAATACGTGATGCCATGTCCTCCCAGAACCGGGAAGCCGTAATGAGCATGGACGGACCGATATCCCTGAAATCTTCCAGCACCGTTTCAGGCGTTTCCGGAAAGTTCATCGTCATCGCGCTGCCCAGTGAGACGCCGACTCCCCACATCTGATCGACAATCCAGGCAGGCGGCGACATAGAAAGCCAGTTTTCTTCCGGTTGAATATTTGCATTTTCAACCCACTGGGCCGCCATGGTAGTCAGATTGCGGTGAGACAACATGGCAATTTTAGGGACTCCGGTGGTTCCGGAGGTCTGAATCATCACGGCAATATCCTGTGGAAGCCCCCTGCTGATTTCTTTTTCAACATAGTCCGGATGATCCAATGCAAATTGATTGCCGATCTCGAAAAGTTCGGCATACCCGATCAGCCATGGATCACTCTCATAGGAAGTCATGCCGGTTGGATCAATATAAACAACTTTTTGCACATGCGGCAGTTTGTCTCTGGTTTCGAGCAGCTTATCCACCTGCTCCTGATCCTGAACAATCACGATGGGCGAATGTATGCGGTTAATGGAAAAAACCAGCTCTTCAGCGATAGAAGACGTGAAAAGATTGAGCGTGGTGGCGCCCAGAGCATGCGCTGCCAGTTCACAGAAAAGCCATTCCGGTGAATTATTGACGATCATGCACAGGTTGTCGCCCCGTTTCATATGGAGAGCTGCAAAACCGGCAGCCGTTTTCACTACATCATTATAATAATCATTCCATGTATATTTTTGCCATATTCCGTATGCTTTTTCGCGGATTGCCGTTTTCGTGTCGCCGAACGTTTTCGCGTTTTGAGCAAGCAACTGCGGCAGCGTGGCTTGATTTCTGATAGTCTGATGTGGATTTAGCTTGTCCAAATGTTTCGCCTTCTTTTATTCCATCTTTTGAGCATCGCCCAGATACGCCTTGATAACCTCGGGATTGGCACTGATTTCTTCCGGAGTACCCTCTCCCAGTTTTTCTCCAAAATTCAGAACCATGATACGCCGGGCAATGCTCATAACGATGGACATGTCATGTTCGACCAGAACCATTGTTAGTCCCCATCGTCCGTTGAGCTCCAGGAGAAAACGCACCATGTCCTCTTTTTCTTCAAGGTTCATTCCCGCGAATGGTTCATCCAGAATCAGCAGACGGGGTTCAAGGGCCAGCGCTCTGCCCAGTTCCACACGTTTCATCATACCGTAAGGTAAAGATCCAACCGTCTGTTTGCGGATGGACTGCATCTCCAGAAAATCAATGATCTCTTCAAGGATCTGGCGATGCTTTATTTCTTCTGCCCGTACTTTCGGAGAAAACAGACAGGATCGCCAGAAGCTGTAATGGCAATGAATATGGCGGGCCAGTGTCATATTGGCCAGCACGGTCATGCCTGGAAACAGTTCAATATTTTGAAAAGTCCTGCCGATTCCGACATCGACCAGTTGGTGCGTGTGCAGATGGGTGATGTTTTGTCCGTTGAAAATAATTTCACCCTGCTGGGGATGATAAAACCCGGTGATGCAGTTGAGCAGACTTGTTTTTCCGGCGCCGTTGGGCCCGATCACCGCCATCAGTTCGCCGGTATGCACGTTCAGGTCAACGTCATTGACGGCCACCACGCCGCCGAAACTGAGGCGCAGATTTTTTATTTCCAATTCAGCTTTCTTATTCTCTTGGGGCCGGTCGATCATAATCGAAGGCCGGCTGCGGAATGCTTTCATGAATACCTCGAGACATTTTTTATGCCCCATTTGCAAAGGGGGATACCGGAACGTCCGGTATCCCCCTTTTTTTTACTATTTTTTAATCATTTGAACCTTGTCTTTACCCGGAACATAGAAATTCGTCAGGGGACTGTAGGTTCCGTCTTCTTTTACCCTGACCATGCGCGCCGTGAAAGAACCTTCATGATTGTCTTTCGTATAGGTTACGGCAGGGAACAGTCCGCCAAAGTCTTCATTCTTCATCGATTCCATCGCAGCATTGATCGTTTGCGGATTGATGACTTTTGATTTTTCATAAGCGCGGATAAACGCCCGCTCCATGATCATTCCGACAACCACACCTTCCCAGTAAGAAGCGTCAAAACTGTTTACGGTTTTATATCTTTTCCACAATTCTTTCATCACATCCATTCCCTTGGATTTGTCTGAAGGTAAACCGCCCGGAAACTGCATGATCAGGCGATCCCGGATCAAGCCTTTTCCCATCTTGAAGAAATCGGGGTCCGTGGATGTCCAGGTCCCGAGAAAAAGGGGATTGTATTTAATGCGGTCAGCGCTCTTGAAAGCGGTAATGATCGCCGACGGAAGCATCTGGATGAAAATATATTGAGCGCCCTTGTTCTTCAGTCGGAGCAATTCCGTATTCAAATCAACCGTCCGGGGAGGGAATTCCTCGATGGCCACCAGGTCAATGCCCAATTTCCCTGCGTATTCCTTGCTGGGCGCGTGAATCGAGCGTCCATAGGCGTTATTGTATGTAAGCAGCCCGACTTTCGGTGCTTCTTTTCCTTTGTGGATGGCTTTGATATATTCCAGCACGGCATAACAATCCATTTTGTAACTACCGAACGGCAGATACATGTAGTCAACCGGTTTTTCGAGCAGCTCCCAGCTTGTGGAATAATTAATAGTGGGCACTTTATAGCGCTGGACAATCGGTTTTGCAGCCAGTCCTTCACCGGCGCCCCAAGTGGCAATCATGTCCACTTTATCCTGAAGAACAAATTTCTGAACAGCTGCCTGTGCTTCAGGGACTTTGTAGGCTGTATCCACAGTGATCATGTGGATTTTACTTCCGCCAACACCACCCTTCACTTCGTTCACATAACGGAAATAATCCCGCTGCCCTTTTTCATGAAACTGCCCCCACGTTGATGCGGGGCCTGTGAGGTTGATTGCCGCACCAACCTTAATCACTTTTTTCTGCGCTTGAGCCTGACTGAAACCAAGCAGTAAAACAGCAGACACCGCCAGAATGATCAGAATACTCCACTTTTTCATTTTCCCGTCCCCCTCTATAGGTTTTTTTGAAACTTCTTCTTTCCGGCAAAAAAAAACCGTGAGCAGATTTTGATCCGCCCACGGCTCATTCCCATTGATCATCGGTCATGATACTTTCAGGCAGACCTTGAAGCCGATAAAGCTAAAAAAGTAAAAGGTAAACGCCTGTCTGAAAAGTAAATATTGTTTCAACATCTGTTTGCTCCGACTCATGTTGACGCGGATATAGGCAAATAGGCGAAAAAAGTCAAGAAAAAAAGTGAAAATCCGGAAATCTATCGCCCGCGGCCTTTTTATCGCTCATCCAGTGGAATATAGTGACTCAAATTGCTTCCCGTGTAAATCTGTCGCGGTCTGCCGATTTTCAGCGGCACCGTATCATGCATTTCCTTCCACTGTGCAATCATGCCCGGCAAACGACCAATGGCGAACATAACGGTAAACATGTCCGTGGGAATTCCAATCATCCTGTATAAAATTCCGCTGTAAAAATCTACATTGGGATAGAGTTTCCGTTCGATGAAAAACGGGTCTTTCAGGGTGGCCTCCTCCAGTTCCATTGCGATATTGATCAACTGATCCTGGTAGTTGTATTTTTTAAAGATCTTTTCGCAGTATTCTTTGAGGATTTTCGCGCGGGGATCGTAATTCTTGTAGACGCGATGCCCGAATCCGAAAAGACGAAACTTGCTGTTTTTATCCTTGGCGGCCTCGATACATTGCTGGATGGTCAGCCGGTCGTTTTTGATCTGTTCGAGCATCTCGATCACTTTCTGGTTGGCACCGCCATGCAGAGGGCCCCAGAGGGCGCAGATTCCCGCACAGATTGAGGCATAAAGATTCGCCATGCTGCTTCCGACCAGCCGTACGGTTGAGGTACTGCAATTCTGCTCATGATCGGCATGTAGAATTAATAAGATGCTGAGTGCTCTTTCAATATCCGGGTCCGGCACATAGGGATTCACCGGGGAGTCGAACATCATGTAAAGAAAATTCGACGCGTATTTCAGGTCACGTTTGGGATATACATGCGGATGACCGATGCTGTGCTTATAGGAATAAGCGGCAATTGTGCGGATTCTGGAGATCAGGGATGCGGCCATCAAGTCAAAAGTTTCCGCCTGGAAATCCTCTGTGTAATAGTCCGTGTAATAAACAGACATGGAATTGACCATTGTTGCGAGGATAGCCATGGGATGGGCTGTTGGCGGGAATCCATCGAAAAATCGAAGCATTTCTTCATGAATCATCGAATTCTGCGTCAGGCGCTGCGAAAACAGCTGCTGCTCCGCTCTGTTCGGGAGGTTGCCATAAATCAGCAGATAAGCCACTTCAGTAAAGCTGGCCTTTTCAGCAAGCTCTTCAATGGGAATCCCCCGGTATCTTAAGATTCCCTTGTCTCCATCGATAAAAGTGATCGACGATGTACAGGCTCCGGTATTCTGATAGCCGACATCCAGTGTGATCAAACCGGTTTCCTGTCGCAGCCTGGAAATATCGATGGCTGTTTCGTTTTCCGTACCCTTAACAACCGGCATTTCATGTATCTTATCGTTAAAGGTCAACGTTGCTTTTTCCATTTTTTCTTTTCTCCCAGTGTCAAATCCAAATTAAGAAACGGTGTCAACGAATACACCGAAAATCTGAAATCAATATGACGAAAACATTTTACTGCTTTAATTGGCCAGTGGATTAAAGATGAAATCAACTGATTAAGTATATCATATATTACATAAAAAAAACCTGTCAAGATTTTAAAAAATAGATAACGTTTGTTCAGACGATCATTTCCGGTCTCCAGTTAATAAAATATCCCCCCAAATTCCTTAAATTACATTGACAAATTTGGGCTGCGGACATAAGGGTTTCCAAAAGGTGAAAATGATGGCTCTGGCAAATCAAATAAGTGCATCCCGCTATCGGGAAGAACTTTTAAACAGTATTACGCATGGTACGGGTGTTCTTTTGAGTATCGCCGCACTGGTTTTGCTGATCGTTTTTTCCAGTATTTCCGGTAGCCGGGGTCACGTCGTGAGCTGTACGATTTTCGGCATTACCCTGATTTTATTATATACGGCATCTACTTTGTACCACAGTTTTCAAAAACCAAAGATAAAAAATGTATTGAAAATCATTGATCATTCCTGCATCTATCTTTTGATCGCAGGCACTTATACCCCGTTTCTGGTTGTGACCCTTCGCGGTGTCCTGGGGTGGACGATGTTTGCCGTAATATGGCTTCTTGCAATTACCGGGGTCGTATTTAAAATATTTTTCGTACACCGTTTTAAGATCATTTCAACCATTGCCTATCTGTTGATGGGCTGGCTGGTGGTTTTTGCCATTAAACCCCTGATTGATGCGATGCCGGCAGGAGGGCTAGCCTGGCTGTTCGCAGGCGGTCTCGCCTATTCTCTTGGTGTCATTTTTTATGTATGGAAAACACTTCCATACAACCACGCAATATGGCACATGTTTGTCCTTGCCGGAAGCGCATGCCATTTCTTTGCCGTCCTTTTTTATGTTCTTCCTCTGAAATCGTGAAGCATGAAAACAGTCTTGAATTATCATTTTTAAAGTGTTAGAGACGCTCAGGTTTTATTATTGATATTCTAAAAAATCCGGGAGATCGATATGAAAAAAACAATTTCGGCCATTCTTTGTCTAACAATCATTATTGTGATGGCGGCATCCGTTTGGGCAAAGGAAAAATACACTGTCGCTGTATTGCCCTTTTCACTGCACAGCGCTGATAATATTGAATACGTCCGGCAGGGAATCGGCGATATGCTATCAAGCCGGATTGCCGTCGCCGATAAGATTGTAGTTACCCGTAAAGAAGCAGCTCAGGAGGCTCTCAAAAAATCCGGCGCCAAGGATTTGAGCATGAAGGATGCTCAGGATATAGGCAAAAAACTGAATGCCGACTACGTGGTATGGGGAAGCATTACAAAAATCGGGAAAAGTATCAGCATTGACGGGAAACTGATCGATGTGGCAAGCGGCAAGTCAGACGTGGGGATTTCTTCTGAATCACAAACCCTCGACGAGGTGATTCCGAAGATCAATGACTTCTCCCAGCGGGTTGTTATGCATATCACCGGATCCGCACCGCAAACTCAAGCGGCTGCTACAGCAACGGTGGCCGCCCCCGGAACTTCACGCGAATCGCAAATCATTGCCGGCATGAAAACCGGGGGAAGAAAAGCGACCTTCACTTCCATGATTAATCCGGATTTCATTGATGCCACAGATCCTCTGGCACGTAAAAGAGGGTTCTGGATGAGTCAGCAGTTCAAAGCGGAATTCAATGGAATGGACATTGGTGATGTCAACCGAGACGGAAAAAATGAAGTCGTCGTCATCGACAGGCACAATATCTATATTTACCAGAAAATAGATAATGATTTAAAATTATTAAATGAAATTAAAGGCAAATTCTACCATCAATACATATCGGTGGACGTGGCGGACATCAATAAAGACGGTACCCCGGAAATTATCGTCACTTCATTGAATAATCGTTTACTGAATTCCTTCGTCCTCCAGTACGAAAACGATGAGTATAAAACCATTGCATCGAATATCCGGTATTTTCTGCGTGTTATTGATACATCGTCGGGAATTCCCATGCTTTTAGGGCAAACTTATGGAATTGATAAGGTATTTGAAACGCAGATTTATGAAATGATCTGGAAGGACGGGAAATATGTTGCAGGTGACAAACAAAAAATTCCCCTGGGATTATCCATTTACGGTTTAACAATGGATACGCTGGGCTCCGGCACAACTGAAAAAATCATCGCTTTGGATGAACTGGACTACTTAATGATTATCGACAAGACCAATAAACCGATGAGCCGGATTTTATCTTTCGGGTTCTCTCCGGATGAGCTGATCTGGAGAAGCGATACTGTCTATGGCGGAAGCAATAATTACATCGCCAACATTGACCGTCAAAAACTGCAGTCCCAGGAAGCCGAACAAAACGAGAGCGCTTTTGCCAATTTGCGGATTTTGATGTTTGACACGAACAAAGATGGCAAAAAAGAGATGATTATTGTCAAAAACATCTCATCGGTCGGACGTATTTTTAAAAACCTGAAGCTTTTCACATCCAGCGAAATTTACAATCTGGAGTGGGACGGCCTCGGGATGGCTGAAAACTGGAGAACCAAAAGAATCAACGGCTATGTGGCTGATTACTGTTTCAAAGACGTCGACAATGACGGTGCACCTGAGATTGTTCTGGCTCTGGTGAAGTCTGTCGGAGCTTCCATCGGTTCAAAAAGCCACATTGTTGTTTATGAGCTGGAGGTTTCTCAATAATCATTGACAAACGACTCGCTCTTCGATATAGCGTCCGGGCAAATCCGCAAGCTGTAAACTTTGCTTCTGGAAGCGATTGGCGGTTCCTGATATGCAATAAAATTCTTTTTGCGGCGGTGTAGCTCAGTTGGTCAGAGCATACGGCTCATATCCGTAGTGTCCCTGGTTCAAATCCAGGCACCGCCACCATGTTTTTATACACCCCACCTTTTTCAGGAAGGGGTTTTCACAAAGAATCTCATGAAACGCAAATCAAAACGTGTAGATCCCTGTTTTCTGCCCCGGTCTTTCCTAAAGAACAGACACCTTCAGTCGATGATGGCTTCCTCGCGTTTCCTCCTCCCCCCTCACCGCGTCCTGTTGGATCATTCAAAGAAGTTGATCATCAATACATCGCAGGGGTCAAAACTGCTGGCCCATATTTCCTTGCATACTGCTTCCAGAGGGCTGATCATCATCCTGCACGGCTGGGAGGGTTCGTCTTCTTCAGCTTATGTCCTGGCTGCCGCTGCCTTTTTTTTTGAAAAGGGTTTCTCCATCGCCCGTTTGAATTTGAGAGACCATGGGGAATCACACCACCTGAACGAAGGACTGTTTCATGGTGCACTGCTTGAAGAGACCTTCAGTGCTGTGAACACTCTGGCAATACACGAAGAAAACCGGCCTGTCTATCTTCTGGGTTTTTCCATGGGAGCTAATTTTTCACTGCGGATTGCAATCAATCATTCCCGGACACCGATCAGGAATTTAAGACATGTGTTCGCCGTGAGTCCTCCCCTTGACCCTTACAAGACGACCCTGGCCATCGATCAGGGCCCGGGGATTTACCGAAAGTACTTTTTAAAAAAATGGAAACGGTCTTTGAGACAAAAGCAGCGTCTTTTCCCTAGTAAATATAACTTCACGAAAATGCTGAATGCCAAAACCTGCATGGAGCTTACAGAGAATATTATGATTTATTTTCCGGAGTTTACATCCTACAGGGATTATTTCAAGTTATATACCTTGACCGATCAATCTTTTCAGAATCTAAATATACCGGTAAATATATTTATTTCTGCCGATGACCCGGTTATTCCGCAGGACGACTATGAGTTGCTTCATGAAAGCGGTTTTCTGAAAATCGCCCGGGAAAAATATGGTGGTCATTGCGGTTTTATTGATTTATTTCCATACAAGCGCTGGTATAATGAAATCATTTCAGATCTAGTGACACAAGGAAATCCATGCTCATGATGGACTTAACTCTGCTTCGCCAAAAAGACAAATTTCCATTATACGTTCTGGAAAAATTAAACCGGGTGCCCGTTGACTATCGTGAAAAGCACCTTTCCATCGCTCATTCCAACTCCACCGGCGCTTTGCATCTGGAGGCCGGTGTTGTCCTGCTGCTTCATTATCAAAACTCAGGGTACATTTTCCAGCTCATTAAACGTTCTCAGGCCGTCGCTCAGGCCGGCGACATCAGTTGTCCTGGAGGAATACTGGAGACGCTAACAGATGAAATGCTGAGCCATATTTTATGTAAAACGGAAATGATCCGCATGGCTGATGGCCGGAGTCTGAATGATTTTCAGAACAAAGACGACCAAACAGCCTCTTTGATCAGGCTTTTTCTGATGAATGCACTTCGGGAATCATGGGAAGAAATCGGTTTGGATCCGCTCAATGTATGTTTTCTAGGCGCTCTGCCTACTTATTCCCTGACATTCTTTTCACGGACGATTTTCCCTGTTGTCGGTCTTGTCAGGGAACCTTTTGATTACCGGCTGAGTGACGAGGTTGAAAAAGTGATGGAAATTCCTGTAGACTATTTCTTTCAGAGTTCTTCCTATGCCGTATTGGAAATTGAATCCGGCTCCGAAAATTCCGATCCACGTTACAATATGAAGTTCCCGTGCCTGGTTGTTGAGGATGACAATGGTCATGAAGACATTTTGTGGGGCGCAACTTTTAATATTATCGCAAATTTTCTTCAAACGATAACCGGCAATCCGGTGCCTTCATCCCCTTCTTCGCGCATAGTCAAAAAAATGCTCTCGCCCCACTACGCATCAGGAAAACGCTGAGATGAGTTTTTTATCCATTAACCATACAATTGTCGATACCGTGGTTTTTGATTTTGACGGAACGCTTGCCAAATTAAATATTGATTTTGACCTGATGCGCAGGAACATTGCTGAATTGATTTCCCGCTATGGCGTTGAACACCAGAGTCTGCGGCACAAGTATGTCTTGGAAATCATTGAAGAGACGGCCGCAATCCTGCAAAACACTTCACCGAGCAAATCTCAGGCTTTTACGAAGGATGCTTTGCGTGTCATTGAAGACATGGAAGTGGAAGCGGCCGGGAGCGGAGAATTGTTTGCAGGGACAAAAAAGCTGCTGACCACTCTTCGGGAACATTCTGTCAGGACGGGAATCATCACCAGAAACTGCGTTCGCGCCGTTCATATGATTTTCCCCGACATCTCAGCATACTGCAAAACGGTGGTCTGCCGCGATCATGTACAGCGCGTCAAACCGCATCCCGAACAGCTGAACCTGGCCCTGTCATACCTGAAGGCAAGACCGGAAAGATCTTTAATGATCGGAGACCACCCGCTGGATATCGAGACGGGCCATAATGCGGGCGCGCTGAGTGCCGGTGTCCTGACCGGACGTTGCCGAAAAGAAGATTTTCTGACGGCAGGAGCTGACATAGTTTTTCAGGAAGCAACCGATATCATCCGTCTGTTGAAATAAACGCAGGTCGTTTTTTCGATCATCTTTGTTTGACTTGTTGATGCTTTTTATATACAAAGTCATGCATTTTTTATTGAAGGAGAAAATAATGAATCCCAATGTTTTTCGTGAGTATGATGTGCGAGGGATTGTTGACAAGGATCTTAACGAAGAATTTATTGTCAACCTGGGACGTTCCATCGGCACTTACGCGCTTCAGCATCAGGTCCAAACCATGACGGTGGGGCACGATTGTCGTTTGAGCTCCGAAGCCTATCAGCGGTATTTGATTTCAGGTCTGAACGCCGCCGGGATCGACACGATCGATATTGGCCTTTGTGCAACTCCCATGCTTTATTTCTCTATCCGTCATCTCAATGCGGGCGGAGGCGTCATGATCACCGGCAGTCACAATCCACCCGAATTCAACGGATTTAAAATCTGTGTCGGATACGATTCCATTCACGGTACGCAGATTCAGGAATTGAGAAAGATCATGGAAGCGGGAGCATACCTTTCCGGCTCAGGAAAGCAGAAGATTCAAGATATCACCGGGGATTATCAGAATTACATCCTGGACCACGTTAAAATCAAAAGAAAACTGAAAGTCGTGCTGGATGCCGGAAATGGTGTCGGAGGAAAATTTGCCGTGCCGATTCTGGAAAAAATGGGGTGCGATTTAACATGCCTATACTGCGATCCTGACGGCCGCTTTCCGAACCATTTTCCTGATCCCACGGTGGAAGACCACCTGAAGGACATCATTAAAGCCGTTGCCGAAAAAGGGGCTGATCTGGGTGTTGCCTTTGACGGAGACGCAGACCGTATCGGTGTAATCAGTGACACAGGTGAAATCATCTGGGGAGACAAATTGCTGCTTCTTTTCGCCCGCAACATTTTAAAAGACCATCCTCATGCGGCCATTATCGGTGAGGTCAAATGCTCACAGGTTTTGTACGACGGCATTAAAAAAAGTTCGGGACGCCCGATTATGTGGAAGGCGGGTCATTCACTCATCAAAGCCAAAATGAAGGAAGAAAAAGCGGTTCTGGGCGGAGAAATGAGCGGTCATTTGTTTTTTGCCGACCGTTATTTCGGATATGACGATGCCATTTATGCCGCTACGAGGCTTCTGGAAATCCTGTCCCAAACCAATCAAAAGATCAGTGAACTTCTTTCCGATGTTCCTAAAACGTATGCAACGCCAGAAATACGGGTGGATTGCGATGACGACAAAAAAGCACAGGTCGTGGAAAGAATAAAAGCCCACTACAGGAATATTCCCGATGTCATCGATATTGACGGGGTCCGAATTCCATTTCAAGACGGCTGGGCATTGGTACGCTGTTCCAACACCCAGCCGGTCATTGTGCTTCGTTTTGAAGCGTCAACCGCTGAAAACTTAAAAAAGATACGTCATGAAGTGGAAAGTCTTCTGAAACTATAAACAGGAAGCCTTTATTTTTGTGACGATGTCATCCATCTGGCCCAGCGCGTATTCGACGGAACCGGTGTTTAAAACATAAGCGTCAGCCAGAGCGATCCAGACAGATACTCCATAGTCGATCTCCCGCCGGTCTCGCATATCAAATCAATTTTCATGTTCCCCCTTTTGATCCGCTTAACTTTTTTATTTATCAGAAACAATTGTTTTTGAGATAATACATAAATAATCCCCTTTGATTTTTGTTCAAATAAATCTGTTATTTTTTATAAATTTTTTATTGAATATTTTTTAATATTATGCAATGTTTACACAAATGTTTAAATTGGCGATGTAAAGTGTTGTTCAAATCAACCTTGAATAAAGGAGTAGTCATTATGAAGATCGCGTATCGCTTTTTATTTGTTCTTTTGATCAGCATGTTTTTATTTGGCTGCGGCGAAAAAACAGCCAGCGTGGAGGGAAAAATTGTCGACGGGAAAGGAAAAGCAGTGTCGGATTGTACAATCATGTTCAAACAAGTGACACCTACTCAGGGGTATGAACAATTCGAGACGAAAACCGGTCCAGACGGAATTTTTCGTTTAACGGGCGCCGCCCCTTCATCTGATTATGTTATTTCGATCCTTTCAGACAAATGGAAAACAAATGTAACTTCAACCATTAAGACACTTGAAGCAGGCAAAAAGCTGGTTTTAAGCGCACCGATAAAAATTAGATACAATCAAATGAAAGACGGATCGGTCGTCGATACCAAAACAGGACTTCAATGGTTGATCCACCCCGTTTCTGACATCACGGCCAGCAATGTCATGACTACCGTGCAAGGACTAAAGGAAGGGGGATTTTCGGATTGGCGTCTACCTACCCGTGAGGAGCTTGCCGGTTTTCAGATAGAAAAAGCGGATAGTAAAAAACCTGCCGGTGAAGCTGGCATGATTAATAAAACCTGCTGCGCATGGGTGATTGATACTGCCACTTCTGAAGTTGACTGGAAATTCTACGTAGAAGACGAGAATGAATTGTGGTCAAGCAGCAAAGAAACACCGGATAACAGAATAGTTGTCGTGAGAAGTTTTTCCGCAGCGCCAGCAGCAGTAGCTGCTGCTCCTGGAGCACCTGCTCAGGTTGCAGCGCCGGCTGCTCCCACTGGTCCAGCCGCAGCAGAAGGCACTCCTGTGATAAAACCGACTCCTCCCGGCATCAAATTTGCGTCCAGAAAAGCCTGTGCTGACAAAAGAAGAGCTGCCCAGGCAGGTCAAGCCGCGCCCGGTGCAGCACCTGTTGCTGCAACACCGGCACCCGCAGCCACTGCATCAGCTACAGCAGTACCTGTAACGCCGCCCCCGGCCGCAACAAGTGCACCCAAACCGGTCGCTCCGGCACCGGTAGCAGTTGCTTCTAAACCGGCGCCTGTTGCACCTGCGGCTCCCGCTCCAGTTTCTGCGTCATCCCCAGGAACGATTTCACTTTATTTTGATTTAGCCGGCAAGACATTAAAAGCTCAGGAAATTGCCAAACTGAAAGACTTCATCACCAAACATCAGGGAGCAAAGGGCGTTATTATCATCGACGGTCATTCTGATGCATCAGGAACCAGCGCAACTAATCTAATCCTCACTATGCACCGAACAGCTCATGTAGCTTCGCTGATTAATAATATGGGAGTAAGCAAGGATATAAAGATAGAATTACGGGCTTCTGGCGACAGTAAACCGGCAGCATCAAATGACACAGCCGAAGGAAGGGATCAGAACCGTAGAGTTGAAGTAAGTTTTATGGCAAGATAAACGATCAGACAAAAAGCCCCCTGAAAAAAATCAGGGGGCTTTTTTTATTTAAACGCCAAAAGAATCTGTTTCAGAGATTATTATTTTTTACATGCACTCCATGGTCTGTCTTTCTTTTCAAAAGCAAAAATGTTGCTGAAACACGGCAGACACTTTTCCCTGTTTCGTTCTTCACAACACAATCGCCGATCATCAGGCTTCGGCCTTTTTTGAAAACATGCGCTTCAGCAATCAGCTTACCTTCCGCAACGCTCGACAGGAAATTACTTTTCAGCTCTATCGTGGTTAAATCCTCTTCCGGATTCAGTTGTGTCATCATGGCATGGGCAATGGCTTCATCCGCCAGGGCAACTATTAAACCACCCTGCATAATGCCGGCGCCCTGAAGATATTCCGGACGGACAGGCATTTGAAAGCAGGCATAACCCTGGCCCAGATCCTTCAGTGTGATCCCGAAATAATTCAGATAAGGATTTAATGCCTTTTCACCGGATTGAATTTTTTTCAGATAATCATGGTAACGATTAATGATCTTTACCCTCCTCTCTTTTTTTCAGGAATTGATTCACGAAAAATGATTTGAAATCTTTTAAACTGATTTTTGCCGGAAGAAAAGAAATTTATTTTTCCCGCTTCATGATATGAACGGCAGTGGCCTTAAAAGAAAAAGCCACTTTTGAACCTTCACAGATTCCCAAATCTTCACAGGAAGAAACTGTCGTATAGGCAACGACAGTAAAACCGCAATCTAAGATCATTTTATAGAAAAAAGCCTGGCGGATAATTTTCCGGACTTTGGCCTCATAAATATTCCGGGCACTGCTTCTTTCGGGGATAGTGGAATGAACAGTAATATTCTCAGGTCTTATGCAGCAGTATACCGGTTGCCCGTGCAGGAAATCACCCACAGACTCAATATTCTTTCCGGCAACGGATACAACCACCTTCCCTCCACTGCTTTCGGTAACGATTCCCTCCAGGATTGTTTCAGTACCGACAAAGCTGGCCACAAATTCTGAGACAGGTTCATTAAACACCTGCGTTGTGGTCCCCGTCTGAATGATCTTACCGGCCGTCATGACAGCAACATCCTGGGCCAGTCGCAGTGTTTCCTCACGATCATGCAATGCCATCACGGCGGTGATTTTGGTTCTTTCCAGAATGTTCCGCAGGTCTTCGATCAGTGTTTCACGTGTTGGAGGATCGAGGGAATTAAATGCCTCGTCCATTAAAATCAATTGTGGTTGTAAGGCAAAAGCGCGCGCCAGGGAAACCCTTTTAGATTCTCCTCCTGAAAGCGTTTTTGCCGATCGTTTTGCGAGGAAACTGATGCCAAAATAGTCCAGAGACTCCTCGACACTTCTTGCAATCTCAGTTGATGTCAGATGCCGGAATTTCAGACCCAGGGCAACATTTTTGTAGACGGTTGTATTGAGCAGCAGGGGTTCCTGAAAAACCACGCTGACACTTCTGCGCATTTCGGATCGACTGGAATTGCTGTCAATGGGAGTCCCCCGATAGAAAATCTTTCCCTGACCCGGTTTCAACAAACCTGCCATCGTCAGGAGAAGGGTTGACTTGCCTGCACCATTGGGTCCGATCAAGGCAAGGATCCTGCTGGTTTCGACATTCAACTCATCAATGTCCAGTACCTTCACCCCGCCTCGCTGCACGATTAAATCTTGAATGGTAAGTATAGGATTCATCGTGGCCGCTGCCTTTGCTGTACCTGCGTCAGCACAAGATTAACCAGGAATGCCAGGATCAAAAGAATAATGCCCAGGGCGATGGCGATATCGAAATTACCTTTGCCGGTTTCCATCACGGTTGCTGTCGTGAGAACCCGGGAATAACCCTTGATATTGCCGCCAACCATGATGGAAGCGCCGACTTCGGAAATCACGCCTCCGAAACCTGCCATGACGGCGGCCAGTAGCGGAAGTTTCGCCTCTTTGATCAATACCCATACCATCTGAAGCCGGGTTGCCCCAAGAGAGAGGATTTGCAGCCGCAGATTCGGAGGCAGATTTTGAATGGACGCCAGAGATATTCCCATAACAATCGGTGTAGCGATGATTGCCTGCGCGATGATCATGGCATAAGGGGTATAAAGGATTTCCAGAAATCCCAAAGGACCGCTGCGCCAGATCATGATGGTCACAAAAAGCCCTACTACAACCGGCGGCAGCCCCATTCCTGTATTGATTAAACTGATGACCAGCCTTTTCCCGGGAAAGCTGGTTAAAGCAACCGACGTTCCGATGGAAACACCAATGAAAAGACTGATAAACGTGGCTGTCCCCGAAATTTTCAGAGACAGCCACGTAATACCCATGACTTCAGGATCAAAACTGAAAATCAGTTCAAAAGCTTTTACGATCCCCTGAACAATTAATTCCATTGAAAGTTATCTTCCCCGCCCTAGTATTTCCTCAAAAAGGTTGAGGGAAAGCATTCTTGCGCCTTTACATGAAGCTGCGCCAGCTCACTTTCGCAAACCTATTTTCCTAAATCTTCAACCTTTTTCCCCGCATCCGGGAAGAACAGGGGGGAACCATATTTATCAACACCGAAAGTTTTGATAATGTCCTGGGTTCCTTTAGAAACCATGAAATCAGAAAAAGCTTTGGCGCCCTTTGCATTCACTTTCGGCCATTTAGCGGCATTAATTTCAATTACATGATAGATATTCAGCAGTGCTGCATCGCCTTCATTCAGAATTTCCAGTCCAAGATTTTTTTTGGTCGCCAGATAAGTGCCGCGGTCCGTCAGGGTATAACCTTTCTTCTCCGAAGCGACATTTAAGGTATGTCCCATACCCGCGCCGGTTTCCTGGTACCATTTCTGGCCCGCAGGCGTAATGGCGGCTTTTGTCCACAAAGTTTTCTCCTTGGCGTGTGTTCCTGAATTGTCACCGCGTGAAACAAACAATGCGTTGGCATTGGCAATGAGTTTTAATGCTTCCGACGATGATTTCACACCTTTAATTTTGGCAGGATCAGTGGCCGGGCCAACGATAATGAAATCATTGTGCATCACCAGGCGACGATTGACACCGTATCCTCCCTCAATAAACTTTTTTTCTGCTGCGGGTGAATGAACCAGCAGAACATCGGCCTCTCCTTTTTCTCCCATCTTCATCGCCTGCCCGGAACCTACGGCAATCGTTTTAACGAAATATCCCGTTTTCTTTTCAAAGATTGGGATCAATTTATCGAGCAGTCCGGAATCCTGAGTGCTGGTTGTTGTGGCCAAAATAATATTTTTTTGCTTGGGCGCCGCAAAAACATTTGCCGCTCCCATTATAATAAGTACTCCCACAATCAATAATGTGATCGTCCATTTGTTGTTATTGAATAATTTCATGTTGGATCTCCTTTAGATTATGATATTTTAGTTTTTCTGTTTTTTTTGCCATTCCAGAGAATTGGGGAAGAATAACGGTGAACCATATTTTTCTTTCCCGAAATCCCGGATGATCATCTGTCCTTTTGCAGTCGAAGTCATCCATTTAACAAATTTCATCGTGTCTTTGCTGTTGACTTTGGTGCATTTTGACTTTTTCACCGGGATCAACGAAATATAGTTCAAAAGCGCCTCGTCGCCTTCCACCAGAACAATCAATTTGATGGAGTCTTTCAGGGACAAATAGGTGGCTCTGTCAATTACTGTATAGGCCGCCTGCTGATCGGTGTACTTCAATGTAGCGACATTGCCTTCCGCTCCTTTTTCATAAACCACATACCATTCGCCTTCAGGCTTGAGACCGGCTTTTTGCCAGAGTTCCATTTCAGCCATGTGGGTTCCGGATTTGTCTCCGCGGCTGATGAATTTGCCTTTTTTCTCCATGATTTTTTTGAGAGACGCCGTGGCCGATTTTTCTCCCTTAATTGCCGCCGGATCGGAAGCCGGTCCGACAATGACAAAGTCATTGTACATCAGGGGAATTCTCTCTGTACCATAACCATCCGCAATAAATTTTTCTTCGAGCGATTTTGCATGTGCCATGACCAGATCAATCTGGCATTTCGTGGCCAGTTTTAGTGCTGCACCGGTTCCTGCACCCACATGACGCACACGAATTCCGGTCTCCTTTTCAAACTGATCCTCCAGGGCGCTGACAATACCGGAATCAATTGGACCGATTGTGCTGGATAAAAAAATGAACCTGTCCCCGTCTGCAGCCATTGCAAAACTTGCACATAGCACTAAAAACAGCACCAGAAATTTCCCGATAAATAATCTCATATCTTTCACTCCTTTCTCTAAATTGTATTTATTATGTCTGATCTGTCTAGGAATAAAGAATTTTACCGGCATTTGTAAAATTGTAATTCCCTATTTTTTTGATACGGTTTTTGAATTTTTCTGACTGGAGCGTTTCGATGAAAGCCTGCAATGCCGGCTGAAAAAACGTATTTTTGTCGAGAATCATGTCAAAACGTTCGTCAACCAGCGGTTGAAAATCCAGATCCAGAATTCTGGCCACAGCAGCTGACGCAATTCCCACGTCAGCTTCTGACGAAATCAAAGAAAGACCTACTTCAAAATGTGTATACACTTCGTTGTTGTAGCCGGAAATATCATCACAGGCGATGCTTCTTTTTTTTAATTCATGATCCAGCAGAACACGAATTCCCGACCCCTTCTGACGGTTCACGAAACGCATGTTTTTTTGTGTCAGGCTGTCCCAGCCTTTAAAGATGTTTGATTTCGATTTTGCGACAAGAAAACCGATCTGGCGATAGAAAAGATTGACGACCACGGGAGATTGATTCGGACAGTATTGCTTTAAATAAGGAATATTATAATCTCTCGAAGCAACATCATAAAGATGGGAAAACGCGATATCCGTTACTCCCGTGTTCAGTGTCTCAAGACCATTGACGCTTCCGGTATTGGATGAAAAAATATTAAACTTTGGATAATCTTTCCTGATAGCCGTCAGCAGCATATCCAGAACCGGGTCGTTGCTGCCGGCCGCCAGCAGAGAACCTTCCATAGAATTGATTTTTTTTCTGGCCTGCTTAATGGAATCCTGTGCGCTTGTTTGAATCCACTCATCAATCAGATGAACAGGGAAAATCCATTTTCCGGTTACTCGCGTGCAGGGGATTTTCCCTGCTTTAATGAGAAGATAGACCTGTTTTTCATGAATATCAAGATACTGGGCAACTTCTTTCGTATTCATCAACTCTTTTGACATTCAGCCTCCCTCATTAACGAGTGATTCATTAAAACATATTCGCAAATTTATCAATAGAATTCATTACACCTTCTTACTTATTCTTACAAAATATCTGTATTTTTCTGTTTACAAGAATGACAATTTTTGATATATAGCCCGGGTTTAAAATGCAGTGCTGAGAAAACACTCGACTGCACACAGGTGAAGAAAATAAATACCTGCTCTGGTCAGGTAAAATAAGTCTGTATTTAGGAGGAAAAGATGAAGAGAATTTGGTTAGTTTTGCTGTCACTGGGGCTGATTGTAGCCTTCAGTACGCAAGCAATGGCTGTTGACTTAAAGTTCAGCGGCGAATTTTACGCGGCGGGAATGTATCTGGACAAGACAAACCTTCGTAAAGATCACGGTCCGAGCACCGCTTTTTACTATCAGGGTTTGAGAGTTAGAACAGATTTCATGGTTGCACCTGGACTCACTCTGATCACACGTTTTGATGCCATGGAGCGGTCCTGGGGCGCTTCGAGAACTGCACCGGATACAGCCCGGGCCGTTGATTCTTATGGAACCATCGCTGAAAACGAAAACATCGCTTTTGACTGGGCTTATGTCACCTATGCTTCACCCATCGGCGTGTTTGATGCCGGTATTATGAATTATGGAAGCACAGGCACGATTTTCGGCAACAGCAGCCAGCCTGAAGGAAGAATCAAATATACGTACACCTATGGGCCGTTTCTGATTTCACCCGCTGTTTCAAAAACGAGAGAAAGAAGTTATCTTTACAATAATCTCGGTGCCACTCAGGCGGACAGGGACAATGATGTTTATCACCTCCTCGGTGAATACAAATGGAAAGACGGCAAGGCAGGTTTTAATGTCAATTACTATCGGCAGGCCGCGAACCGTGCTGCCGCAGACCCGGTTACCGGTCTAGGTGATTCTTATACCAGGAACTATTTGCTCTTCACGCCTTACGTGATCGCCAAAATCGGTCCGGTGGCCCTGCAGGGAGAATTCAACTATGCGGTAGGCAGAGACAATTTCGAATTTCCTGCTGACGTAAGAGAAGACAGAGACATCCGAAGCATCAGCGGCTGGGTTGACGCAACGGCTGATTTCAAAAAGGTTTACGTAGGCGGCAGCATTGCCTATGTATCGGGTGATGACCCCGACAGCAACAGAATAGAAGGCGGTATCATCAATGGCGGTCGCGACTGGAATCCCTGCCTGATTATGTTTAACTATTATGATCGGGGAAAATGGATCGGTGCACTCAACGGTTATGACGGAACCACCGACAATGGCACCATGGCAAATGCATGGTTCTTTCAGCTTCGCGGTGGTTTTAGACCGATTGACAAGATCGACATCATGGCTTCTGTTTCCTACGCTCGCGCCGAAAAAACTCTTAAGCCTGCCAATACTTTCACCTGGGAAGGCAGAGATTACGGCTGGGAAGTGGATTTAGTCGGATCCTACAAAATCACCAATAACCTGTCCTACATGCTGGGTGCGGGTTACCTCTTCACCGGTGACTGGTACAGCGGAACAACGGCAACCGGTCAGGATGTGCAGAACAATTTAATGGTCATCAACAAGTTGTCGCTGACGTTCTAACCGGTTTTTTAGAATAAGTTTCTTTCAATCCCCGCGGTCGCAATGTCCGCGGGGATTTTTTCTGCCTACAATTGACCCGGATAAAAAATTATGTGGATATAAAATACCCATCCGTATATTGATCCAATCAGAAATAAAGGGACTCTCAAATAAGAATATATTCAATGTTCGCGGCATGTTGCATAATATAGATAATTCTGGCATAAGAATTGATATTGTTCCGTGACAGTTAGCAAGCAGAAGAACAGTGCCCGATGAACAGGCCATGTTTATCTTTATTGAGTTTAAAAGTTATGTTAAGCAGCAAATCTACATACAACTTGCACACGGATTTTTCATCATGATGAAAAAAATATTGTTTTACATCTTTTTATTATTCTTGATTTCCAGTCAAAACCTGTGGGCTTCAGAGACCATTCAACAGGGAAATATCCTTACTTTGCAGCAATGTATCGACATCGCTTTGAAAAACCACCCGGCTATTCAGGCGGCATCCGGGACAGTAAGGCAATCCGAGAGCAAAATCGGCCAGGCCCGTTCCGGATATTTCCCGCAGATTACGTTTAATTCCGGCTATTCCCGCATAGGACCGCCTGACACCTCTCTCAGAAGTGATCCTTATAACAACTATTCCAATACGTTGAACCTGAACCAAACCCTCTTTGATTTCGGGAAAACGTATACAAAGGTCCGCATACAAAGTCTGCAGAAAGAATCATCTGAAGCGGATCTTCAGGATATCACCGCTTCCATTGTTCTTGGCGTGAAACAGTCATACTATTCTTTTCTCAAAGCGAAAATGAGTGTTACCGTTGCAACGGAAACGATGAAGCAGTTCCAGCAGCACTACGATGTCGCCCGTGCATTTTTTGAAACGGGGAAAAGTTCAAAAATCGACGTCACCAGCGCGGAAGTCAACCTTAGCAATGCCAGTATCCAGCTCATTTCCGCTCAAAATGCCCTGCGGATCGCGTTTGTAAAGTTGAATCAGGCCATGGGTGTCGTATCCGCTCCTGAATATGACGTAAAAGATGAATTTGATACTGAAAAAACCGAAATTTCCTTCGAATCAGCACTTTCACAGGCTTATCAAAACCGTCCGGATGTCCTTTCCACCGCTCTGAAACGAGAAGCCCTGGAAAAAAATGTCACTCTGAACAAAATAGGCTATTTGCCCACTCTCTCCGGAAATGCCGCTTATGGATATTCAGGAGATGATACATCCATTGACAGGTCATGGAATGTTGGCGTTGCCCTGACCTTCCCTCTTTTCACCGGACTTTCCACCAAGTATTCTGTTGATGAAGCGACAGCCTCTCTGGATATCGCCTTGGCCAATGAAGAATCTCTCAAGCAGCTGATTTATCTTGAGGTACAGTCCGCGTGGCTCAACCGGAAGGAAGCCCTCGAGCGAATTGAAGCCGGTAAAACCATCGTGCGCCAGGCAGAAGAGACCCTTGAGCTGGCCCGCGGAAGATATGCGACCGGTGTCGGCAGTTCCATAGAAATCACAGACGCCCTGATTAAGCATTATAACGCCCGAATGACATACATTACCGCTTTAACGGACTACAGTATCGCTCAGGCCAGCCTGGAAAAAGCCATTGGAGGAATCAAATGAAAAAAATCATCATTGCTCTTGTCATCCTGATTCTAATTATTTTGGGTGCTTTTTTTCTCCTTAAAAATGATTCCCGAAGCCAGCGATACATCACGCAGAAGGCAGACCGCGGTGATATCCGGTCAACGGTTTCAGCCACAGGGACTGTCAACGCCGTCACAACTGTATCAGTCGGAACGCAGGTTTCCGGTACAATCAAGCAACTTTTTGCCGATTTCAATTCTCCGGTAAAAAAAGGACAACTGCTTGCGCAGATTGATCCGGCATCCATTGAAGCGCAGGTTGCACAGGCTTCCGCCAATTTATCCCTGGCCAGAGCCAATCTTGAAAAGTCAAAAGTTGCCGTCCGGGATACTCTGATCAATTTCAAGAGAAATAAAATTCTTTATGGCAAGAATTTTATTTCCAAAAGCGACTTGGACACCTCGGAAACCAACTACCTCTCGTCCATTGCACAGGTAAAAGCCTCAGAAGCCCAGGTTGCACAGGCCCAAGCTGCTTTAAATCTCTCTCAAACCAACCTGCGCAATACGCAAATTATTTCCCCCGTGAACGGCATCGTGATTTCACGCAGTGTGGATGTCGGTCAAACCGTGGCCGCCAGTTTCCAGACACCGACTCTTTTTACCATTGCACAGGATCTGACAAAAATGCAGATCGATGCCAACATCGATGAGGCGGATATCGGCCAGATAAAAATGAACCAGCCGGTGAGCTTTACGGTGGATGCCTATCCCGAAATGATTTTCCAGGGAAACGTATCCGAAATCCGAAATGCGCCAATTACCGTGCAGAATGTGGTGACCTATGCCGTAATTGTCAAGGTGGACAATCCCGGGCTGAAGCTGAAACCAGGCATGACGGCCAATGTTTCCATTGTGATTGACGATAAAAAAGATATCTTACGAATTCCCAATGCCGCCCTCAGAGTAAGGATCACAGACAAAGACCTGAAAAAAACTTCACCCAAAGGTGCCGGGGTTTGGATTCTGGAAAAAAAGGAACTGAAGCGTGTTCCCCTGAAGCTTGGCATCAGCGATAATCGATTTACAGAAGTTGTTTCCGGAAACCTCAATGAAAGCCATCAAATCATTGTGGAAGTGAAAACCAACGACAAAACAAGAAATACGGGGCCGGGGGCGGGACCTCCCCGTGGCCCAAGGTTTTAAGACCATGGCTCTCATTGAAACCGATCAACTCGAAAAAAAATATGAAGTCGGTGACAGCATCGTTTACGCGCTGGATAAAGTATCCCTTAAGATTTCCTCGGGCGAATTTGTTGCTGTCATGGGACCGTCCGGCTCCGGTAAATCGACCTTTATGAATGTCATTGGCTGTCTGGATGAACCAACAACCGGCCGTTATCTGCTGGACGGCATTGATGTCAGCGATATGGACCATGACGCGCTTGCCGAAATCCGCAATGAAAAAATCGGCTTCGTTTTTCAGGGATTCAATCTTCTGTCCAGGACGACAGCCCTGGAAAACGTTGAAGTTCCACTTCTTTACAGCAGACAAATCCCGCAAGACAGAACAGACAGGGCAAGAGAGGCGCTTAAACTCCTGGGATTGGAATCGCGGATACATCATTATCCCAATCAGCTCTCTGGCGGTCAGCAGCAGCGCGTTGCCATTGCCCGGGCTCTGGTCAACAACGCGCCCCTTTTGCTTGCCGACGAGCCGACCGGCAACCTGGACACCAAAACCAGTATTGAAATCATGGATCTTTTTGTCCGGCTCAATGAAGATAAGCACATCACAATTGTCCTGGTAACTCATGAACCGGATATTTCAGCCTTCAGTAAACGTATCATTCGTTTTCTAGATGGAAAGATCGTAAGCGACAAGGAAAACAGTCCATGATCAATATTCCTTCGACCGTTAAAATTTCAATACGGGCCCTGCGAGTAAACAAAATGCGATCCGCATTGACTATGCTGGGTATTATCATTGGTGTGGGGGCCGTAATCACGATGCTGGCTGTGGGAAAAGGCGCGAGCCATAAAATATCCGAACAGATCGCCACGGTCGGCAGCAACCTGATCATGGTCATGCCCGGTTCGACAACATCAAGCGGCATTCGCCTGGGCAGCGGCTCCTTCCAGAATCTGACCCGCGCCGATGCGGACGCCATCAAAAATGAGTGTTCCTCTGTGCTGACCACTGCGCCGGTCATCAATGGAAGTGCGCAAATTGTGTACGGCAATCAAAACTGGGCATCTACCGTTTTCGGAACGGATGAAGGCATGCTGGAAGTGAAAGACTGGACGTTGTCTTCCGGAAGAAATTTTTATGAACAGGATATCCGCAGTGCGGCCAAGGTCTGCCTGTTGGGACAAACGGTAGTAGACAACCTCTTCGGAAATGATGACCCGATGAATAAAACGATCCGGATCAAAAAGGTTCCCTACACGGTGATCGGCGTTCTATCCGGCAAAGGTCAGTCTATGATGGGACAGGATCAGGACGATGTCATCTATGTGCCGATATCCTCCGCGCAGAGAAACCTGTTTGGCAGATGGCTTCCCGGAAGTGTGCGTCAGATCATGGTCAAAGCCAGAAGCACGGAGGAACTGGAAAGAGCGGAAATGCAGATCAAGGCACTGCTCAGACAAAGACATCGCATCGGACCGAAAGAGGAAGACGACTTCACCGTACGTAATCTCACGCAGATGATGCAGATGGCGGAAGAGGCATCCAGGGTTATGTCCCTTCTTCTTGCCGCAATCGCCAGCGTGTCCCTTCTGGTAGGTGGAATCGGTATCATGAATATCATGCTGGTATCGGTTACGGAAAGAACTCGTGAAATCGGCATCCGAATGGCCGTAGGCGCCAAATCCTGGGATATTCGCACACAGTTTATCATTGAGGCGCTCATCCTTTCCCTCATTGGCGGTTTGATTGGTGTCATTCTTGGAATCGTAGCTGCAGAGTTACTGTCATTGTTGGCTGACTGGACGATATTGATTTCTCCTTTTTCCATTTTGATGTCTTTCGGCTTTTCGGGCCTGGTAGGCATTTTCTTTGGATTTTATCCGGCCTACAAGGCCTCCCTATTAAATCCCATTGAAGCTCTCCGGCATGAATAAAAACTCTGCAAACAATAGGTTGTTTCATCGGATAAATAGGTTGACCTGTCCCCGCTTTTACGGTAAAAACCGCTGTCAGTTTGATTAGGCGTTCGATAAAATTAAAAATCCAACCATAAGAGGGAGGCATAGAGAAAGAGATGAGCATGGAAATTACAGCCCCCATGCCGGGGAAAATCGCCGGTATTACCGTAAGCGTCGGCAATCAGGTGAAAGAAGAAGATGAAGTGATCATTATGGACGCAATGAAGATGGAAATCCCTGTCTACGCGCCGGGCGCGGGAACCGTCAAGGAAATTAAGGTAAAAGTAGGTGATTCCGTTAACGAAGGTCAGGTGCTGGCAATTCTTGAATAGTTCTTATCCTGTCTTTTACAAATATAAAAACGCTGATTCATCATTGAACCGAAGAGTCAGCGTTTTTTTTATCAGATCCTTGCAACTTATCTTCTTGAGGCGCTGAATCGCATGAATTCATTCATCAGCGTCCGATATTTTCGTATGGCGTCATTACGTCGGGCTATGGATTGATTATAAGCCTCCACATAATGCCGGTAATACCTTCTTTCCAGCCATTCCTTTTCAGCCGGTGTTAAATCAGAATCACCAAATGACCTGTGGGGAAAGACACTTTTAAACAGATTTTCCCGGTTGCGCTCAAGGTCTTCACGGGCATCCCGTTCCGGATTGATATTGTCCGGATTTCCGCCGATTTGTTCCAATACCCACTGTTCATATTTCTTAACGTCCAAACTACCGTCCGGACGTGAAATCAGTGTTCCCGTTTTCCAGTTGACAAAAGAGACCTGCCCGTTCGAATCTATGTAGCAATAAACTTCGTTGGACTGAGGCATTATTCTTTGATCGCCGGAAGCCTGTGAGGAAGATGATGTTAATCCCTGCTGCAACCCTGTAATTCGGGACGCCGCAACACAGAAATTCAGATTTTGTCCGGAGCTGTACTGAAACGTCGCCACGCCAATTACCTCCCCGCGCATATTGAGCAGGGGGCCGCCGCTGTTTCCCGGAGAAACAGGGGCGGTAATTTGAATAAATTCTATGGATTGCTGATTGCTCCGCAAGGCAGACACAATCCCGTCGGAAACGGTTTGTTCCAGTCCCAACGGGCTGCCGATGACAATGATTTTTTCCCCGACCACCGGCAAAACTGCATTGATGCTGACCGGTTTCGATTCACGGGATGTCGCATCAGTTGACGCAATCACCAGGTCGGCCGCCGCATCTTCATGAATCACTTTTATAACCTTATAAACATTTCCGTTGATCGTTTTGATTTCAGCCCCATCCGGATTCGGCAGCACGTGTTTGTTGGTTAAGATATGACCTTCCCTGTTGATAAAAAATCCGCTTCCGATTCCTGCGGCAGTCTTCACGGTAACCACACTCTCCCGGTTTGCCTGAATGATATCCGTGATCGAGAGTTCTTTTTGTACGGGCAATTCATCCGAAACAGATATTGCCTTGTTGGATATGGACTGGTTCTGAACTCCTAATGGTTGAGGATTCTCCGTCACCGTAGGAACTTCCTTAATTTGATCAACATTTTTTTTGTCGGATTGGGATAATCGGGTGATGTAAGGAACAGCGAAAGCATGCAGAAAAATGATCAAAACAACACCCGCGACGGCGTAAATCACCAACCGTTCAAAAGAACTTTTCTTTTGGGGTGCGGGGCCGGCTGCTGGTCTTGCCGAATCCCCGGAAACTGGCTTTTGATGTTCCGGGAAGGCATCTGATTCCCATTTGCTATATATTATTCCACACTTAGGACATTCCGTTGCCTTGATAATATCATCGCTTTTCTTTCTCTCATAGCCGCAATGGGGACATTTCATAAACAAATTCCTCTCACTTATCGCTATGAATCAGCAATTTGCATACCAGGTTTACCCGCTTTATCGTTTTGTACATGTTTCGAGATGATATTGATGTTTACATGAACACAAAAAAGGACCTTGTGTCAAGAAGATAGAATTTTCAGAATTTTTGCCCTGAATATGAATGAAAAAATATTTCTGCAAACCGGGCAGCCGTTTTTACGGCAAGATTTTCTTCATGCCGCTCAATTCTTTATCAGGCTCTTTAAGATGCAAATGCATGATGCGGCGGATTTCAATGATGGCTTCGGGGGTTTCCTGCACGCTGTGTCCGGATTGGATCACCTGTTCTGAGTCTGCTCCGTCGAGGTGAGCACTTGCATAGGGTACCACACCGTCGTTGGATTCGTACAGAGGAAGATCAGGAGTTGTGCAACCGATAATCGAATGATAGTGAACCCGGGGCGAAACCGGTATTTCAGCCACAGCACGGATAAAAGGATCATGACTGCTGAGGTTGTCGATACTGTTGAAGGGCCGTGTCAATGAAACCGGATTGGCCGATCCCGGATCGACCAGCAGTTTGGCGACTTCCGTAAAACGGCCCAGGACCGATAAGGGAACGGTCACAATACCTGCTATCCAGCGCACGGGAGCGATTTCAGCCAGAGGCGTGCCCTTGTGCGGAGTCGCAATAAAGGTCACCCGGTTCACCTGCTGCAATGCGTCAAATATCATGTATGGCCCCAGCTCCTTCCGGACGGTTTCCAGCCGGCTTCCTTTAAGTGGATATTTTTTCAGAAAAGCGTCCCACAAACGGCTTTCAGATGAAGATACCATTAATCGCGACAGAATGCCTCCCATGCTATGGCCGATCAGCATGATGTCTTTCGAAGCACGGGAGGTGCCTTCCGGATCAAAATGCGCAAGCGTTTTCTGAATGACTTTGCGAATCTCGATATTGTTAAACGCGACGGGGGCATTTGTCGGGTAATAAACCTGCCAGATCTGGTAATTTCTGCGCAGGGTTTCATCTCCCATTACTTCGTTGGCCAGGTTGATCCAGGCTTCGGGACTGCTGGCCAATCCATGCAGCATGATGACAATCCGGCGATTCGGATCGTAGGGCTGAAGAAGATACACACGCGGTACCTCCAGGACCTCTCCCCTTCCGATCAGGGTAAGCAGCGACTGGGAGGCGAAGCCGGATCGGGCCAGCCAGAGCCCGTAAGCCGAGGTAAAATTGGCTGCCAACGGGATCTTTATATCCACCAGATCAATGTTCTCACGGTTATAAGGATCATGGGCTGTGATGACTGCTTCATGTGCACGGAGCACCTCATCCAGGCCGGTGCCCGAAAAAGTCATCACCGCAGTGATTGCCGGAAATGGTGTCTCACTATAGGGTACGTCTGCGCTTTGTCTGTCAACCACACGGCTGGAAGTCACCGCAACAAATTCAGCCCCAAGCCCATCACGGCGATATTGGTTGCGCAAACCACGAAAGGACAGCGAAGAAGCGGGTATTAAATCTTCGGGAATTGTCCGCTTTGATGCAAAACGCACATCCCGGGTTCGTATGGTAATTTTCCAGTTTCCGGACTGAAGGCGAACATCCTTCGTAACATCGACGTTCATTGGACGGTGCCTGCCATAATATTCATACATGACGGCAAGCGTCTGCTGCACCGCAAAGTTGTAGTAGTCGCGCACCTGTGCCTGCCGGTCCTCCAAGGCTCGCATGCTGGGGGTTCGCTTCGTCAAAAACATATATGCATAGGCGTATCTCGCGGTTTCCAGATAAGCATTCAGGATACCTTCAATATGTTCGCTGTCCCTTTGCCGCTTATCGAGTTTCATGGCTTCCTGCAGCCATAGCTCAGAAAGTGCCGATAAACGCTTCTCGTTTTGCAGTCCGATCGTTTCCACCAAGGCTTTACGGCAGGCAGCGCCCTGATCATCACATGTTTTTTTATCGATCCCGACCACCTGTAACGCAGCACCTGTATAAACACTGAGTTTGCCGGTCGTAAGGATGTCACCGCGGCGAAGCGCCACGTAATCACTGCTGTCCACAAACGATACTTTGACACCGGCGCATCCGGTCATCAAAAGGATCAGGAGCAGCAGATAAATTTTGAAAATGATAAAAACCCGCATTGACGTATCCTCTCTTTAGTGCGACTGGAGTATACGTAGGAGGATTTTGTCAGTCAAGAGGATTATGGCAATAAAACCTGCCTGATCAGTTTCCATTGACATGACGAGATGATCTTCATATACTTACCAAACGCCAGGCAGCTGCCTGCAGCTGAGGGATTAAGATAATAAGATGAACATTCATAATAATTCTTTTTCAGGAGGATGTAATGGAAAAGCTTTTCTACCCTGAATCCATCGCGATTGTCGGATTGTCGTCAAGCGCGAATAATATACCGCGCATCGTACTGGAAAACCTCATTCGTTGGGGATACAAGGGGCGTATTTACGGGATCAATCCCCGTGTCGGGGATGCTCATGTGGACGGCATCAAGATGTACAAGGACATACAGGATCTTCCTGTGGTACCGGATCTGGTTTTTATTATGATCCCCGCAAGGCTGATTCCGGACGTCATTGACTCCTGCGGACGGGCGGGAGTGAAACGCATGGCCATTCCATCTGGCGGATTCAATGAGTCGGGAGAAGAAGGGAAAAAGCTTTCAGAATTTGTGTTACAGAAAGCCCGACAGTATGGCATCCGGTTTGTCGGACCGAATGGAGTTACCGTTGCCAATACAGCAAACGGGTTGTGTCTCCCCTTCGTGCCATCCTTCAGCCCTCCCAAGGGAGGACTATCAATCATCTCGCAAAGCGGTGGTGTGGGACTTATGCTCTGGAATCTGATGACCGATGAAAACGTTGGCATGGCCAAATTCGCCAGCATCGGCAATAAGCTGGACCTCGACGAAGTGGATTTTCTGGAGTATTTTGGACGCGACCCGGAAACAAAAGTCATTGGCATGTACCTGGAGAGCATCCCACGGGGAGACCGTCTCATTGAAGCGGCATCAAGAATTGACAAACCGATCATTATTCTGAAATCCAATACAACATCCGCCGGTCAAAAAGCAGCCATGAGCCATACCGCCGCACTGGCCAATAACGAAGATATCATCAACACGGCCTTCGAACGAGCCGGTATTATCCGCATCAACCATTTTAATGATTTTATTTCCATGGCCAAGGCTTTTGAACTGCCGCCGATGCGGGGCAACCGCATGATGATCATGTCTCCCGCGGGCGGATTTACCGTGATGATGGCTGACCTCTGCGAAGAGTCGGGCTTCGAATTCGCCGATCCCGGCGCTTCATTTTACGACACCCTGAAAGACTCATCCAACGCCGGTGTCATCAACTTCTCCAACCCCCTCGACATGGGTGATATTTACGATACCAAAGCCTACCCCAACATTTTCTTCTCCGTTATGCACAATACCAATGTTGACGGCGCGGTGTTCGTCACCCAGTGGCCCGAAATGCCGCGGGGCGAAGATGTTTTTTATAAAATGTTTCACACGGATCTTTCCAAGGAAGTGGCAGGAACGATTTTATCGTCAGGAAAGCCCCTCGGGATATGCCTTTTCGGTCTTTCCGCTACGATATCGAAGATCAAGCAGAACATCGATTTCCCGATCTTCAACAATGCAGCCGAAATGATCCGCGCTTTTAAAAAACAGTATGATTACTATGCCAGAAAAGTGGAAAAGTTGCCTATTTATTCACTGCCCGATGGCATTGACATCGAATCAGCCAGAACCTGGGTCAGCAACAATCAGGGCATCAAAGGAGAAGAGGCCATGGAACTTCTTCACCACTTCGGTATTTCCGTTGCCCAATCCGCTGTGGCTCTGAACGTTGAGGAGGCCAAATCAGCGGCCGATCATATTGGTTTCCCCGTGGTAATGAAAATTATCTCACCGGATGCCATTCACAAATCCGATGCCGGCGGAGTCATAACAGGCATTCAGGATGCCAGGGGAGTCGAAGCCGCTTTTGAGAACATCCGGGAAAATCTATCCCGTTATAAATCGGATGCCCGATTTCAGGGTGTGCGAATCATGAAACAGGCAGATGAAGGATATGACATGTACATTGGCGGCCATTTGGATGCTTCCTTCGGTCCCGTTGTCTCTTTTGGTTTTGGCGGTATCTACATCGAGGTTTTTCAGGATACGGCCAATGTGCTGTGTCCCTCAAATGTAAAGGAGATCGAACGCAAGATTCGGAAGCTGAAATCATTCAAAATTCTGCAGGGTGTCAGAGGAAAAGATGCCGGTGATATTTCCGGTTATGTGAACATGATTGAAAGGGTCACCTATTTGATGTCTCAATTTCCGCAGATCAGGGAGTTGGATATCAATCCCATCCGTGTTCTGGCCAACGGGACGGGGGTTGTCGCCCTGGATGCGAGACTGAAAATTGGAGCATGAGTCTTTTATGAAAAAACGATCAGGAATGTTATTATTTGCTGTTCTTATCTTATGCTGTCCTTCGGCATCTGCAATGACCGGGGCGGATCTTGCGGATGGAATGAAATCCTATCTAAAATCAGAAAAGAATTACACAAAAGCAGATTATTTACTTGCGGGCAACTATCTGGGGTATGTTCAAGGGGTTGCAGAAGCCTCGGCTTCTGATTACTCTCTGCCTAAAGACATCACACCGGACAAATTGTGCCGTGTCGTCGCCAATTATCTCGAGAAGCACCCCGGAAAAATGAATGAACCGGCCGCTTCCATTGTGCGTGCCGCCCTTCGGGAAGCCTTTCCGGTTTTTATCATAAAAGACCGGTAGAATTCTGTTGAGGCCGCAATCAATTTTTTTCTATTTGATTAATTCGGAGGCACTTGCATCCTCCAAAAGAAACTCTTTTTGTATTCTCATAATGATTTTTTCCTTCGATTCATGATTAACGATTTTGATCCTGCAAGCGATCCTGCAGATACCTGTAGACATAATTAAAACACATTCAAATTCTAACCGTGTTTCAATTCTGCCAATATAGACATAGGTCATTATTGACAGAATTGACAAGCAAATTAGTTACACCTATAAATGCTTGGTTAAAAAATAACTCTTGGTCATTTTGAAGAGTGTTGATTATTTTGGATTGGAGACAAAAATGGAAAAAACGATTACGGTTACAATTGACGGAAAAGAAGTTTTGGCCAGTCCCGGCCAAACGATTCTGGAATGCGCCAGAGAAATTGGAATTTTCATCCCGACTCTTTGCCACTTACAGAACACTACCAATGTAGGTGCGTGCCGGGTTTGCGTTGTCGAAGTGGAAAATGCCAGAAGTTTAGTTGCCTCCTGCTGCATGCCGGTGAGCCCCGGTATGGTCATCCGCACCAACACACCCGCAGTGCGCGCCGCGCAAAAAATGATTGTTGAATTATTGTGGTCATCCGGTGATCATAACTGCCTGGTTTGTGAACAGAATGGCCAGTGCGAGCTACAGAATCTGGTTTACTGGCTGAAAATCGATAAACCTCGCTTTCCCATCCACCCCCCCGGTTATCCAGTGGATGAAAGCAACACGATGATTTCCAGAGACATGAACAAGTGTATTCTTTGCGGGCGTTGTGTCAGAGCCTGTAATGAAATTCAGGTGAATGAAGTACTGGACTTTGCGAAACGCAGTTCCGACGCAAAAGTAGGCCCGGCCTTTGACGCAGACTATATTGATTCTGTCTGCGTATTCTGCGGCGAATGCGCCCAGGTATGTCCTACGGGCGCTATTACCTTAAAACCGGCAAAATTTGCCGGTCGTCCCTGGGAGCTCACCAAAACCCGTACCACTTGTGCCTACTGCGGCGTCGGCTGCCAGATGGATCTGTATACAAAAGACAATAAAGTTGTCAAAGTCATGGGCAACCGCGAATACGGCACGCCCAACCAGGGAAGCCTTTGCGTAAAAGGCAGGTTTGCAATGGATTTCCTGACACATCCGGACCGTCTGACAAAACCTCTTATTCGTTACACAAAGAACGAAGATTTGAAAGAGGCAACCTGGGAAGAAGCCTTTACGTTTATTGCCGACAAGCTTTCAACCATCAAGAAAGAAAACGGCTCGGACAGTATTGCCGGGTTATCTTCAGCCCGCTGCACCAACGAAGAAAACTACCTTTTCCAGAAATTCATGCGCGCGGTTATCGGCACCAATAACGTCGATCACTGCGCCCGGCTCTGACACTCCGTAACCGTGGCCGGTCTGGCCGCAGCATTCGGCAGTGGGGCAATGACCAATTCGATTGATGAGTTGGAATTTACGGATTTAATATTAGCGACGGGCACCAATACGACGGAAAACCACCCCGTGATCGGCACAAAGGTCAAGCGTGCTGTGCGTCAGCACGGTACAAAACTGATCGTCATCGATCCCCGGGAAATTGATCTTGTGAAATTCGCTGACATCTGGCTCAGACAAAAACCGGGAACGGATGTAGCCGTATTTAACGGCCTGATGAATGTGATCATCGAAGAAGGGCTTTATGCAAAAGAATACGTGGCGGAAAGAACCGAAGGATTCGACGCGCTCAAAGCAACGGTTGCCAAATATACACCGGACTACGTCGAGAAAATTTCCGGTGTTGGTGCCGAAGACCTGAAAAAGGCCGCCCGCATGTATGCAAAAGCAAACCGCGCCAGCATCATTTATGCGATGGGCATCACGCAGCACATCACGGGTACCGATAATGTAAAGAGCACGGCCAATCTGGCAATGCTTTGCGGCAACATGGGTATAGAAGGCGGCGGCGTCAATCCCCTCCGTGGTCAGAATAATGTTCAGGGCGCCTGCGACATGGGAGCTCTTCCGAATGTCCTTCCTGCCTACCAGCAGGTAGCCAACGAAGATGCCCGCAAGAAGTTTGAAGCGGCGTGGAAAGCGACTTTATCGGGCAAACCGGGCCTGACGATCATAGAAATGATGAATGCCGCCGGCCGTGGCGACATTAAAGCCATCTACGTAATGGGTGAAAATCCGCTGGTTTCAGATCCGGATCTTCATCATGTAAAAGCAGAATTGCAGAAACTTGATCTGCTGATCGTGCAGGACATTTTCCTCACGGAAACGGCGCAGATCGCGGATGTCGTTCTCCCGTCAGCCGCTTTCGCAGAAAAAGACGGCACATTCTCCAATACAGAAAGACGGGTTCAGCGGATCAGAAAAGCCGTAAACGCTCCCGGTGAAGCAAAACCGGATTGGGAAATCATTGCCGGAATCTCATCAAAAATGGGATACCCCATGAACTATGGTACGGCAAAAGAGATCTTCGAAGAAATCACAAAAGTAACTCCTAGTTACGCGGGGATCAGTTACGAACGGATTGAAAAAGAAGGGATTCAGTGGCCTTGCCCCACCCCGGAACATCAGGGAACCAAATTTCTGCATAAGGATAAATTTTCACGGGGTCTCGGCCTTTTCCACGCGATCGAATATATTCCGCCGGCGGAACTTCCCGACAAGGAATATCCGTTTATTCTTTCCACAGGCCGTGTGCTTTATCACTACCATACAGGCACAATGACACGCCGGACAAAGGGTCCGAGCGAACGTTACCCGGAGAGCCTTGTGGAAATTCATCCGGTGGATGCCGCAAAATTCAAGATCAATGACGGCCAGATGGTTAAAGTCAAATCGAGACGCGGCGCTGTGGAAGCCAAAGCCCACATCACCGGAAAAAGTCCTCAGGGCACCATATTCATGAATTTCCATTTCGCGGAAACAGCGGTTAATCTCCTTACCAATCCGGCGCTGGATCCCATCGGGAAAATTCCTGAATACAAGGTCTGCGCGGTGAAACTGGAAGCGGCGTAACCTTTCAGCCGCATCGTTATTTCATTTCAAGTTTAGAAAATATGCCTCTGAAAAGAGGCATATTTTTTTGTCCTCTGAAGAATCCCTTTTTGCAGATCCGTTAATCATTGCAAATACCGGCAATCATGCTATGATTTACCATAATAATTTTTTTCAAGCGAAGAGCATTGATGACCTATTGATTCACGATACCATCTTGAGTATTGTCATGGAAAATACAATAGCCAGAATCATCGCATATTCCACTGTAGGAATCACTGTGGGATTGTGCGTCGGGCTTGGCACATGGTGGGGATTCAAGGCAAGCCGTCGGGAAAAACAGTATCCCCGAAAGATCGACTATCTGGACGATGGTTTTGTGTATCATGACTTTCTTGAAGATATACGGGTGCGATGGAGTGATATAAATGAGGTTGAAGCAAAAATTGAAACACACAACACCTATGCAGGAAAATACACCCCTGGAAAAACTAAAAATAATATTGTCATTCATATTACAACCGGCCAGACTGACTTCAGCATTTTTCCCGAAGATTTTGAAAATGTGAATTTCGATGAATTTGTCAGCATACTGGAGCAGCGAGTGCATTCAAACAATCTGCAGTTTATGGGTATTACCGGCGATATTGAGAGGTTCTGCAGGGCTTTAAAGACAGAACAGTTACAAGTTGATGAATTGGAGGAATTGGAGGATGAGGAAAAAGAATTTGACCGGCGCTTTGAAATACGGATTGCCGCGCTGGGACATCCGGCAAGCCCTAAAGAAAGAATAACCATTGCGAAGGAATTGCAGCGGGAAATGAAAAAAGAAAAACGCAGAACAGGGAGTGAATAACGCTATGATGCCGATTCCAGGGAAAAAAATAAATCATATATCCGTTTGCTTGATTTTTCTGATCATCGTCTTTGCATTTCCTGTGGCGGCAGCGAGTTCAAGAACCACAGAAGTCAAAAATGATATGAAATGCATCGATATCATCAAAATATCACGTGATGATCATCCATGGAAAGGCATGACTCAAAGTTCGAGACAGGAGGAAATAAATAAACATATCCCTACCGCAGAAATCAACAAAGAAACATGTGAAGTGTTTCAACATCTCTTGTCCTATCAAATCCAATCTGAAGATTTGTTGGGAAAAGACAGACGCACAAACAAAATTGTAATCAACAACAGGTATTTTTCTGCCCTGGAAAAAGCGGACGCCACAAGAATTCCGCCAGGCGTGGTAAAAAAGGTCGGGAGATTCCTGGATACATCTTTTATTTCCATTTCACCCAGGAGGTTGGTGAGATTTCTTCTGGATGCCCAGATTATCACAACTTACTGGCATTTGGAGTCGGAACTTTGCCTGATCGGCGAAAAAGACGAAAACAATAATTATACGGCTATTTTTACCGGTGTCCATCGCTATTGCACAAACCGCTGCGAAGCAGAGCCGCTGAATTTTACTGTCAGCATTGACCGTAATACAGGCGAAATATCCGTGACTGGATATTAGGTTTAACAATATTGCCCGATGGTTTAAGAACCGGACAACTTACCTTTCTTGTTTGTTTTCCGTTATCTTTCCCCCCAGATCTTTTACCAATTTGACAAATGGTTTCTGCGCAAAGAGAATCTTCCCGGCCACGCTGCGCAATTTGTCCACCTGATCTTCAGGCAGGGCAAGCGCCGTTTTAACGGACTGGAAATACTCCCTCTCCTCTTTTTCAGGAAGCGCGTCAAAAGATACATGCACAATGTAGATTTCAATATTTCTATTTCCGGCTTTCTCCAGTTCCTGTTTCCACTCCTCGCAATAACGGCGCAGCAGATCAATCGTTTCAAAATTATACTTGTTAATCATAATGGTGGACGACGCACCGAGAATTGCTCCCAGACCGGGAATCTCGTCCATCATTCTCCAATGTTTCGTGTCCTGCGTCTGAGCGTCAACAATGATAAAGACCAGCTGGCGCCCACTGGTAATCTGTTGTTTTTTCATAACTTCCAGGATGCCGCCCATGGCGGCGATGCTTTCCATGATATTCCTGATCCCGAGGTTATCCGAAACACCGCCGTCAATCAGATGGATATATGGTTTCTCCTCCTGATTAAGATAGGTTTTGGTCATCAATGCCGTATTATAGACACGGCTTGTCGGATCGGGCTTTGCGAGGGCATCAGCGAGCCAGAACGGCCCCTTGTATGCGCAGTCTCCCGCATAGTTTTTGAGGATAATCGGACTAAAGGCTCCCGGAAATGCAGCCGATGCCGCAACGGCGCGGGCAAGAGGGAATTTTTCAAAATCTGAACAGATCAGGGCGAACTGACTGGGAATGAAAGGGAAAATGATGCCGTCATCGGCATCTGTGGCAAGAATGTTGACAGCAGGTCCTTTCCCGCCGGCAATGTCTCCGAGAGTTGCTCCGTGAAAAATCATTTTGTCATAGTATTCCTGAGCCACTTCACTTCTTCCGAAACGCGGAGAACCCAGCCGTATCAGGTTTACCGGGTTTAAAACCATGTGTATAAGGTCTGTCTGAAGATTCTTAACAAGGACTTTCTCCCTGAAATCCCTGAAGGCATCTTTACCATGCAATCCAAAGTATCCTGCCGTGAAACTTCCCCCGGATACCCCTGTAATCAGATCGATTTCATCATAAAGGGTATGCCTGACATGAGAATTATCTTTTGTTGAAACACTTTTTGCAGGGGGTGGAATTTCTATCTTTTCAAGTGCTTCAAGAATTCCATAAGACAGGGCCGCCGCCCGGGTACCGCCTCCAGAGAAAGATAGGATCAGAAATAAATCATCGGATTTATTCGGCGATAACAGTTTGCCCTGTAGCGGATCAAGCCGGACTTTCATCTCCAGTTTGGGATTAAGCGCGTAGGTGGCGGTACAGGATGTGAGGGTAAACAAAAGCACGATGGTAATGAAAATCTTGAGTAACCTCATAATCGCACAAGCACCTCCTTTTTTATGCTGTCAATGACTATTTACACAAAGCCGCATGGATGATTTCCGGCAGAAGTCATTCATGTAAATCAGGCAAAGCTAAACTGCTTTCTCATGTAATTTCCCCAAATCATCCCCAGGAACACACCGACCGTGTTTGAGGTTATATCCAAAAATGAAAACAAGCGGCCGGGAACATAGTACTGTCCGATCTCCAGCAGCACTCCCAGGATGATCATGGAAAACGCAGACAGCAAGGCTGTGCGTCGAATGGTAATGCCCATCATGGGAAGAACCGCCAGCCAGCAGTATCCGGCGCAATGGTATAGTTTATCGGCATTCCAGAAATCAACAGGAAACTCCATTCTGGGAATGAGAGAATAAAACACGACGATAAAGATTGAAACAAACCAGAGAAACAATATCATCCGGGACCATTTATTGTTGGGCATTGCAATCCATCATATGCATTTATTAGCGTTCCGCTTTTTCAATATCTTTTTGAGCATCGCGCACAAACGATGCCGTAAGATAATCCAAAGTTTTTGGTAAGTCCAGTTCCATGCTGTAAAAAATCTGAAGCCGGATGTCCAGATGCTCCGGTTCACAGCGCAGCAGATGTCCGCCAGCCGAAAAGGAATTATCAATAAAATGGAAATGATATCCCGGAACATTGATCGACGGCACAAAAGATGGCGTGTAAAAACCAACCAAATGTCCTTCAAGATGTTGAAAATGTCGAATTTTCTGATCGCCTGTCGCTTCTGAAAGCGGCCGGTAGTTCTCCGTTCGCGGCACGGAACGTGTTTCAACAGACTGAAATGAACCTGTTATATGAATGGCATAAAACATGTTGTCCGATGGCAGAATCCGGCTCAATTGATTCTGAAATGAATCATACGACAACGGTTCAATCACCTCTTCCGTCAGACTCGGTTGAAAATGGCACATGGTGGCAAACGGGGTTTTCATTCTGCCTTGCACAGGATGAGCGTTACCATCAAGATCCAGTTGATAAAAACAACCATTGAGAGCAATCATTTCGCCGTCAAGGTTATTAAAGGTTCCTATTCCGAAATCTCCTTTTTCCCTGAGCATGTCCATTGTAATGTCATCCCGGTAAAATCCTTCCAGAAGAGCATTGATTGGGCTGCTTATGTAAAGTTTCGACTGCATTACGGCTCCGTCATGATAGAAAGTTATATGTTCAACGATCTACCTAATCATCTTTTTGCTTTCAGATAGAGGTAATTTCCGGCTCTATTTTGTATTACATTATTTATCATGGTTGATAACTTCAAATGATCAAAGCGTAAGTTATTAAATTTACATGGTATGATTTGCAACATATTAATATAATAGAGAATAATTCCATTGCCCAATCATTACGCAATCCGTTATAAAGTGGCGTGTTTTGTATATTTGGTGTTTCTGTCAACAACGTTATCAACAGGTCTTTTAACAGCTTTGTTGATAACCTCCTGATCTGGAGAATGCCTTCTTTTCTCTATCATGAAGAGCGTTTCCGGTAAAAAAAGAAGCCTGCGCGTTATCGTCCATCCCCTACATATTTTTAAGCTTGTAGACATGATTGTAATTACTTAATCGATTCTATAAAGTTTTTTGCATCTTTTAAGCTCGCGCCTGTTTGCTCCCGAAATGCTTTTATCGCCTCAATTTTATCACCTCTTTGTACCATTTCAATGATTTCCGGAGAAGCATTCCAGGCAGGGGCTTCGTTTGTCGTTATACCGAGGCTTCTGTGCAAAAAGGTCATCTGCGATTCTAATTTGTCCAGTCTCATTTTTATTTTTTCTATTTCCTGATGACTGTCCGCCATCTTCCCTCCTCTGTACTTTTTTATTGTGTCAATAATTCCCATTCGGTCGCCTGTTCGATTTACTTGCAGGGAAAACGCTTCATTAAACCATTCAGAAGAATTAACCCCATGGGCATATCATCATGAAGTTCCGCTGCATTTTCAGTCACTTCTCTTTTTAGAATTTCTGTGTATTCATCAACTCCCATAACCTCTTTCTGAGGTTTGCAATAAAGCGCTTTGCTGCCTCGTGCGGCAAGTTCCTCATTTGCCCATTGGAAACCTTCTCCAACCCCTTTTAAATATAACTTGAATTCTACTGTTTTATTGATGGTTTTGTATTCTTTGAAATTTACTTCCGTCCCTGCCATGGATAGGGTGCTGACAAAAAAAGTCAGGATCAATATCATTGTGACAAACATGAACTTCATTTTAGCCATTATCTTTTCATTCCTTCCAGTATAATTTTTATTGATACGTGTGCTCCCGATCGTCTTTCTTTCTGGGAAAATCTAACAGCACTCCTTTTTTGACATACACGGGTTGTCCGGCTAACATGGTAACATCCACAAAATCATCCAGGGCACCAAGTTCAATTTTATGGGTCAGTATAAACCATGGAGTGGACATCTCCCGCAGGTCTTTGTTAAAAATAACCAAATCAGCATACTTGCCCACCTCCAGCGTTCCTATTTCATTTTCCATGAACAGGTTGTAAGCGGAATCGGCTGTCCAGTGACGGATACCGGTTTCAATGTCAACTGCCTCATCAGTCCCCCAGTTACGATCGCCCCTGAAGTTTACGCGCAATGCGGCGAGGATGAGACCATAGGCCGGATTGATCGGACCTGCTGCCCAGTCAGTGCCGAAGGAAACGCGCACACCCGCACTCTCAAGAGATTTCCATGGCATCCAGCCCTGAAGTCGCTCAAAACCAAGGGCTTTTTCGCACATTTCATCACCATAAAAATGCTGAGGCTGCATGGAAGCGATCATGCCGTATCTTGCCATGCGCGGCCAGTCTTCCGGGACAGGCATTTCACAATGCTCAAGGGTGTGCCGGGCATCCCGCATGCCGTTTACCTTCATGGCGCGCTCGTAGGCATTAATCACTCTTCGCGCACCTGCATCACCGGTGTTATGAGTCAGGCACTGTAATTTCAGTTTATCGGCAATATCAACGACACGGTTGAATTCCTCCTGACTCCAGTCCGGCGTTCCATATCGGGTCGGATCGTCTGAATATGGACTTAGCAGAAAAGAGGTACGATTGTCCAATGTGCCGTCAATATAAAATTTAAGAGACTGGCCGAGCCGCAAATGCGGGCCGTTTTCATTTTGTCCGATTGCCTTCCATTGGGATAAGTCCTTTTTCAGCCGTACCGGATTTTCAAGCCGCTCGCGCCCAACAAAAAAGGCACCGCGCACCCGGACTTTATCCAGCCCTCCCCTGTCGCGAAATTTCAAAATGAGAGGAATGAATTCGGGATAAATCTGCACATCATGCATGGTCGTCACGCCATAGGAAAGCGCTTCGTCAAGGATATCTGTCGTAGCTTTCATGATGCCTTCCTGGACTTTTGCCCCAAGTTCCTCCCATGACAAGTAATCGAGGATATTCACAACATGATAGCGCCTGCATTCGCCGGTGTATTCGCCGGTTTTCTTGTCCCGCACCGGTGCCAGGCGCTCAAACGCAGCGGGATTGCGCTCCCGCATCAGCTTAATGGCCCTGCTGTTTAACCATCCGGCCTGACCGCTGTAGCTCATAAGCATCACAGGGCGGTCCGAAACCACGGAATCGAGAATTTCCTTCCGCGGCCCCTCCGGCAACTGGTTCATCCTCCATCCGATACCGCCAATTACAGGCAGGCCAGGATTTTTCCGGGCACGTTCTCTTACTTTGGCAAGAATGTCATTCATCGTCACACACTCAAAAAGGTCGGGCGGCTGAAGATAGGACATGCCGCCGATCCAGAGCACATGGCAATGATTGTCAACAAAACCCGGTGTAATCAGGCGTTCTTTGCCATCCATAATGTGAGTGTCCGGTCCCACGAAATCACCTGCCCCTTCGAATGAACCGACGTACGTGATACGCCCGCCTTTGACGGCAATGCTGTCTGCATAAGGCTGTCTGGCATTACTGGTAAAAATTTTCGCGTTGACAATGACAAGGTCGGCAGGCCGGCTTCCAGTCCGTTGAAGTGTCTGATTCACAGAACATCCAGATAAGAGTAAGATGATAATACCTATTGAGATGGAAAACAAAAAGAAATTCCGGCAATTGTTTTTCATGGAATGTCTGATCCGTTTGAAGGCTACTTTTTTATGAATTTTTTATAGAAATCATTTTCGCGTGTCAATCAAATCCTGTCCCCTCCGGTGCAATCCCTTCACTTTTCTTTTAATCATGGAGGCTGCGGGGGTGTCGGAGTTCTTTGCGGATGCAACCACTGTCGGGCCACCAAATTTAATTCACCGACTTTCCGTCCATTTTCAAAGAAATGGACTTTTTTATAAGAACGTTTCGGGATTTGAATGGCAAGGCATATCTTGCCCTTCCATTTTGCATCAGAAGACCGTTCATTGTAGCGATAGTAAAGGGACAATTCTGAATTCCTTTCCGTGATGCGATCAACATCAAATACCTTGTCCACGTTCTCCGGATATGGCATTACACGGGCTACAACAAGAATATTTTCCCTCGTATAAAATATTTCGGACGGAGAAAACGGACGCTTGGATTTCATTACTGGCGCAGGATGAAACAAGTCATTGTACTGGGCGGGAGTTGATATCATGGCATAGAGCACGGAATTATTTGTTTCGTCCCAGTTTTTCAGGAAGACCTGGTAATCACTCATTTGCATGATCTTGTATGGTACTGAAATTTCACCAGGGGGCGCTTCTTTCCCGTTGGCAAACACCGTAACGGAAAATCCCATGACTGTCACCATCGCGACCCATGCTATGTAAATAAACATTTTTCTGATGCGCATGCATATGCATAGCACATATACGCTTTGGATGACAACCAATGGAGCTGATGATTGGCCTGTAGATGGATATGATAGGAAAACTGCTTTTTATCCGTCCTGGCTATATCGTGACTACATAGAGACAAAACATTGATGATAAAAAAAGGCAACTCGCTAAATATCCGAATTGCCTTGTGTTTTGGTGAGCCCTGTCGGGATCGAACCGACAACCTACTGATTAAGAGTCAGTTGCTCTACCAGCTGAGCTAAGGGCCCCTAAAGTGCTGTTGAAAAATGCCCACCTGCTGTTTATCACCTTCAGGTGACGTTGCTTTCAATGTTCATCGCTGCAGTGTACATTATGTACGCCTCACTCCTCACATTTTCAGCGCCTTGCATCTGGCCATTTTTGAACAGCCCTTATTGAAAGAACATTCTATTTCTATTCTGGTACGCCCGGTAGGATTCGAACCTACGACCAACAGATTCGAAGTCTGCGACTCTATCCAGCTGAGCTACGGGCGCGTGGTTTCAAATCCAAAATGGGGTGAGTGAAGGGACTTGAACCCTCAACCTCCGGGGCCACAACCCGGCACTCTGACCAATTGAGCTACACCCACCATTTTCGCCTTGGTGCGCCTGGAGGGATTCGAACTCTCGGCCCACGGATTAGAAGTCCGTTGCTCTATCCAGCTGAGCTACAGGCGCATTATTAATCCTGCACCAAAAAAGAAGTAGCCTAATATCCCCTCTTCCTGTTTTTGTCAAGTTCTAATGATATCAACATCTATATTACTTGACATATCCTGCAATTCCGTCAAAACGATACCCTTTTCTTACACCGGTTGCAGCCCGGGAGTCGGTGGAATAATAGTGCCTGCCTGTTGACGGATTGACCCAGCGATACAATTCCCTCGTGCCTTTCATTCTGGATGTGGCAATATTTCCAATCGAATATTCAAAGAAATAACCGTTAAGCCTCTTCCCGCCACCCGACCGGTCATAGTGGTAATAATGGTCTTTCAAGACAGGGTTATACCAACGGTAAAAACTTGCGGTTCCCGGAGTCTCGGGAGGAAACAGCCGAAAGGCTATTCCTTCCTTCACATATCCGTTTTTTATCAGTTCGGTCACTTCAACATGAGTATTTAAGGTGAATACGTAGTCAAGATCTTTCGAGTATAAATAAACGTCCATGTTTTTATGTGTCGCATCGGGAAGCACATCGATAAAAATGGTTGCTTTTTCTTCTCCGGAATTAGATTTGAAAATGATTTGATCGGCATAGGAACCCGGTGTGACATTCGTTGTGTTTAACTGAACATTTACATAATCTGTTTCGCTCAAGGTTTTACCTGAACTCGGATAAACGGTGATCCAACCCCTTGGACCCTGCAAGATTTCTTTGCCGAATATCTTGACGCCCTCCAATTCCAGGCCGGCATCCCTGCTCACAACGGTAATAGAATGATGACCGTTTCGTAAACCTTCGGCAATCACTAATTCTTTCTTATCCCCGGGACCGGACGACACATCCGGAAGTCTCAGCAGGATATCATCCAGATAGATTGAACAACCGCTGTTTTCCATATGGGATTTCATAAAAATACTGCATCCGGTTCCATGAAACCGGAATTTAATGGAACTGGATATTCCCTTGCTTGAGGGATATCCATTATTCGAGATCCATTCACCAAGCAGTTCCATGGAATCTTTTAAATGCTCAGGTATGAAATACTGACCCTTCTCGGGAAGTCCATCATTGTGAAAAGAGAAGAATCTACCATTGGACAACTCCTTCAGATAGGAAACGGACATGGTTTTGGGAAGCACAACCGACCATCGTAAAAATTCTTTGCCTTTATTGGTCAGTTCAATTTTTTTTGATATGATTTTCCCGGGTAAATGCATTCCAAAATCCAAACGCTGCGGATTTAAGCTGATGAGTGGGTTATCCTGCAGCATGTGAATTCCAAAATTGACAAAGACTGTTCTTTTACCTCCTGTTGAGGTCAGCCGGAGAGAGTTTCGAAATGTTCCTGATTTGACGTCTTTGTGGCAGATGAGTTCCTGCCCGGCACTTTCCATTTTCATCACAGCCCGATAATTTGAAATTTGAGCCTTGGAGGTAAAGAGCCCTCCGATATTCTCTGCGATGGATAATTCCACGTGAAGATTGTCTCCGGCCTCTGATGTCACACCATTGATTATATGGTCGCCTGCGCCTTCCCAGTCATCCGGACAGGATACCGACCAATCCAGGGTTCCGGGAGCAACATTATTTAAATGAAATTCCCCAAAAGCCGTTTCTCCCGGTTTGACAGACCCCAGATCCAGTTCCCGCGGCGTTACCCTGAGGACAGGACGCTGTTCGTCATTGACTTTTTCAGCTAAAATCAACTTGCAAGACCTGTAGTCTGAACCGTTCATGGCAAAGGCGTGACAAAAACAACAGATACCCGCAAATACCAATGTTGCCATAAAAAAAGTTATTTTATTAAACATAGCACCCTCAGACAATTTATGAAAAATTACTAGCGCAAAGATAAATTTTTAGCAATGTTTTTAAAATACTTGACAGAACAAATGCAGAAGATGTATCGTTCGTACCAATTTTTTAATCCCCGTAATTTACGGGAGCTGATATTACCCCCTATCAAATTATTATCCGATGATTCATGAAGATTTAAAATATTGGATGGCTCTGAAGTCCATCGATGGAATCGGCAATGCCTCTTTTGGCCCGCTTCTGAAACATTTCCGTTCTCCGGCCAATGTTTTTTCGGCGGCGGTTGATGAACTATTGAAAATACCGGGAATAAACAAAAAAAGCGCCCTGGCTATTTCAACATATAAAAATTGGGATCACATTCTCCTGCAGATGGATTTACTTGATAAAATGGGGGCTGACGTCATCACATGGCTTGACGAACGCTATCCTGCTAATCTTCATCATATTTATGACCGGCCCGCTTTTTTGTTTGTTTTAGGCCATTTGATCGAAGACATGATTCCCGTTTCGATTGTCGGCTCAAGAAACGCCTCTGCCTATGGCCGTTTTACAACAGACAAAATAAGCAGGGAACTGGCATTGCGAGGCGTCACCATTGTCAGCGGTATGGCTCGTGGTATTGATTCCTGTGCCCATCGCAGCGCGCTAGCCGCCAGGGGTAAAACCATAGCAGTTCTAGGCAGCGGGCTGGACGTAATTTATCCTCAGGAAAACAAAAAATTATTTGATGCCATTGCTCAAAACGGAGCGGTCATTACGGAATATCCACCCGGCACTCAGCCCGTCCCTTATCATTTTCCCGAGCGCAACCGTATTATCAGCGGCATATCATACGGTGTTGTGGTTGTAGAAGCGGGGGTAAAAAGCGGTTCCCTGATCACGGCCTCACTGGCCATGGAACAGGGCCGCGATGTTTTCGCAATTCCCGGCACGATCGATTCCGCGCATTCCCGCGGCACCAACAGCCTGATTAAACAGGGAGCCAAACTCATTGATTCAATCGATGATATCCTGGAAGATGTTCTTCCTCAACTGAAAAGACCATCCGCCCAACCCATACAAAGGCAGCAGGAAATGTTCTCCGACCCATTTTCATCAAAAGAGATGGGGAAAAATCATGAACCCCTCCCTCCCTCCTGCATGGAAATTGTAAAGACACTATCACAAAAAAGAATTCATGCGGATGACATTATTGCGGCAGCGGGCCTGCCTCCTGCTGAAATTCTCAGCATACTGATCACGTTGGAATTAAAAGGAATTATTGAACAACATCCGGGAAAATATTTTTCGCTGAAAAAATAATTTCTTTACAAAATGAATTCTTCCGTCTATAGGGGCGACGAATTACAAAGGAGCGGTTATGTCAAATTCATTAATTGTTGTGGAATCTCCCACAAAAGTAAAAACCATAAAAAAATTCCTCGGCAAGGATTTTAATGTTGTCGCTTCCATGGGACATATCAAAGATTTGCCGAAGAAAACGCTGGGTATTGATCTTGAAAAAGATTTTGAGCCCACCTATCATGTGATTGACAGCAAAAAGAAAACGATCGATGAATTGAAAAAAGCGGCAAAAACCGCTGAGAATATTTATCTGGCCCCTGACCCCGACCGTGAGGGGGAAGCGATTGCCTGGCACATTGCAGATGTGATTGGCGCAAAAAAAAATAAAAATATCTATCGGGTTCTCTTTAATGATTTAACAAAAAACACGGTTCTGGAAGCCATCAACCATCCTCTTCAACTCGATTTTGATAAGTATGAGGCGCAGCAAACGCGCCGCATTCTCGACCGGCTGGTCGGCTACCAGATCAGTCCCGTCCTGTGGGATAAAGTTAAAAGAGGCCTGAGCGCAGGCCGCGTGCAGTCCGTCGCCGTGCGCATCATTTGTGAAAGAGAAGACGAAATCAACAAATTTATACCGGATGAATACTGGAATCTGATGGCACAGTTTGAAGGCAGTGAACCGCCCCCCTTTGAGGCGAAACTGATCAAAATTGACGGCAAAAAGGCAAAAGTCACCAGCGGTGAGCAATCTGCAAAGCTGGCCGCCGAGATCCAAAAAGCATCTTTTGTGATTGAAAAAATAGAGAAAAAAGAAGTCAAACGTTCAGCTTTGCCTCCTTTCACCACAAGCAAACTGCAGCAGGAAGCCTCCCGCTGGCTCAGGTTTTCGGCAAAAAAAACCATGACCGTTGCTCAAAAATTATACGAAGGCATTGAACTGGGAAAAGAAGGTTCCGTCGGTCTCATCACTTATATGAGAACAGACTCCTACCGCATCGCCGATGAAGCGCTGCATGCAGTGCGCGACTATATCAGGGGAAATTATTCTTCCGATTATCTTCCCCACAAGCCGCATGTATATAAAAACGCGCAAAAAACGCAGGATGCGCATGAAGCCATCCGTCCATCCAGTATGTCCTTCAAGCCTCAGGACATCAAGGAATATCTGACGCCTGAACAGTTCAAACTTTACCAGCTCATCTGGAATCGCTTTGTGGCCAGTCAGATGAATCCGGCGGTCTTTGACCAGACAACCATTGACATCGCGGGCGCCAACTGTATATTCCGTGCACAGGGACAGGTACTGAAATTCCCCGGCTTCACCAAAGTCTACACGGAAAGCAGGGAAGAGAAAGAAGATGAAAATGGAAACGGCTCGGACAAACTGCTTCCTCAACTCAAGGACAGGGAAGAATTAAAACTCCTGAAGCTTGACACACAGCAGAAATTCACCCAGCCACCCCCCCGTTTTTCGGAAGCGTCGCTTGTGCGCGAGCTGGAAGAAAACGGCATTGGCCGTCCCAGCACTTATGCCACCATTCTGTCGACCATTCAGGACCGGGAATATGTACACCTGGAAAAAGGCAAATTTATCCCGACGGAACTTGGAAAAGTCGTGACAGAGCTTTTGGTTCAAAATTTCCCTACTGTTCTGGATCTGGCTTTTACAGCGGATATGGAAAACAAACTGGATTCCATTGAAAGCGGAGCAAACAAGCGGGTTAAGACGCTGCAGGATTTTCATGCACTGTTTTCCGGTGAACTGGATAAAGCAAAAAGTGAAATGCGCAACGTCAAGACAGAAGAAACACCAACGGACCTGGTTTGTGAAAAATGCAATTCGCCCATGGTAATTAAATGGGGAAAAAACGGACGGTTCCTTTGCTGCTCCAACTACCCGGATTGTAAAAATACCATGAACTTCACCCATGATGAAAACGGCAAGGTAAAACACGTGGAAGTTAAAACAACGGATATCAAATGCACTAAATGCGGCAAACCCATGCAGATCAAAGAAGGCCGTTTCGGCCAGTTCCTTGCCTGTTCAGGTTATCCGGAATGCAAAAACACCATGAACGCGACAAAGAATGAAAACGGTGAAATTGTCGCCCAGGAAGAGCAAAAAACCGACGAGGTTTGTGAATTATGCGGTAAGCCCATGGTTGTAAAACGAGGTCGCTTCGGCCAGTTCCTGGGATGCAGTGGCTATCCCGAATGCAAAAACATCAAAAAGATCGGCAAGGATGGCAAGGCATCCGTGCAGGAAGCTCCTGTAACCGATGAAGTCTGCGATGTTTGCGGCAAACCGATGGCGGTCAAGCGTGGTCGCTTCGGCCAGTTTCTAGGATGCACCGGTTACCCCGCATGCAAAAACATCAGGAAAATCCCCAGGAATAAACCAGCGGAACCACCGGCATAATCTGTTGCAATAGCCTGGAGGGATTGCTGAAAGGTTCCGGATTTATCCCATCCCATGGTGATATGCCTTCTTAGTTCCGGAAATTAAGGTATCATCCATTATGAAATCAGCAGTCAGTATCATAGGCGGAGGACTTGCCGGCTGTGAGGCAGCCTGGCAGCTTTTGCAGCGCGGTCATGCGGTTCAACTTTTCGAGATGAAGCCTCAACGCTTTTCACCTGCCCACAAAATGGAATACCTGGCAGAACTGGTCTGCAGTAATTCTTTGAAATCCAACCATGCCGACAGCGCCCCGGGCATGCTTAAACAGGAACTGCGCACTCTTGATTCCCTCATTATGTCCGCCGCTGATCAGACAACCGTTGCTGCAGGAAGTGCACTAGCCGTGGACCGCACTGAATTTGCCCGAACTGTACAGGACAAACTGTTGCAGCAAAAAAATTTCAAATTGATCCGGCAGGAAGTGACGGAGATCCCCCGGGATATCATCACGATTATCGCTACGGGCCCGTTAACCTCTGATCGTTTTGCCCGGGCCATTTCAGAAATGCTGGGTGGTTCCTATTTATATTTCTATGACGCAATCGCTCCTATCGTCAATGCCGATTCCATCAATATGGGAAAAGTATATGTTGCGTCTCGCTACGGCAAGGGAACCCCGGATTACCTGAACTGCCCGCTCACGGAAAATGACTATGAAACTTTCCTTCACGAATTGCTGGCCGGAGCAAAGGTTCCGGCAAGACACTTTGAAGAAATGAAGCATTTTGAAGGCTGTCTGCCCATAGAAGTTTTAGCTGCCCGGGGCCATGATACCCTGGCTTTCGGGCCGATGAAACCCGTTGGATTAATCGATCCGCATACGGGCACCCTGCCCTATGCTGTCGTACAACTGCGCCGGGAAAATTCTGCCGGCACGCTGTATAACATGGTTGGATTTCAAACCAGGCTGACCTGGCCTGAACAGAAACGAATTTTCCGTCTTATTCCCGGCCTCGAAAATGCTGAATTTGCAAGGCTCGGAAGCATTCACCGTAACACATACATTCATTCCCCTTCCCTTCTTGCACCGTCCCTGCAGCTCAAAACCAACCCGAACATTTTTTTTGCGGGGCAAATTACAGGCGTGGAAGGCTACCTGGAATCCACTGCCATGGGACTTTTCGCAGGATTATGCACCGCATCAATTCTTGAACAGAAAGCAATACATCCCCCTCCCGCTTCTACAGCCATCGGCGCGCTTGTGAGTTATATCACCGCAGACGAATCCAGGCAAAACTTTCAGCCCATGAACATCAATTTTGGCATTCTTGAGAAGCTGTCAGCGAAGCGAATGAAAAAAAAGGAAAAACATTTTGAATATGCCAGAAAAGCATCTGAGGCCCTGAAGAACTGGATGCATGAACAGAATCTTCAAACATAAAAAATACCCTTTCTTAAAAAGTCAAGCATTAACATTTTCCGGTGACATGGATGTCAAAATACTCAAAAATTATCTACATACAATCCTTGACAATTGCTTCCCATTAGCAGTAAAATAATCAAAAAAAAGGAGGGGTTTATGAGAAAAATTAATTTTGTAATTGCATTCCTGGTCGTTTTTGGTCTTGTTATCGGTGTCTCATCTGTTCAGGCTGGTGATTTGGACGGCACATGGAATTTAAAAGTCACATCTCCAATGGGTTCGGGTACACCTGAATTCAAATTAAAGCAGGACGGCAAAAAATTAAGTGGGCATTATAAAGGCACCTTTGGTGAAGCCCCTGTTAAAGGCAGCGTCGATGGAAACAGTTTCAACATGAAAATTCCCCAGAGCGGACAATGGATCGTTTACACAGGAACCTATGCCGGCAACACCATGAAAGGCACGATCGATTTTGCCGGGCAGGGCAACGGTGATTTCACAGGCACAAGGGCAGCAGGTAAAGCTGAGAAAAAAGCTGACGTAAAAAAGGAAAAAGCAGCGGATACAAAAGTTGAAAAAGCAGATGAAACCAAAACAGAAAAAGCAGCGGATGTAAAAACCGAGAAAAAACCTGTCAAAAAAGTTAAAAAAGTGGAGAAGGCTAAAAAAGCTGTAAAAAAAGCTGAATAAAAAAACATCCTTTATTCATCGAACTTCT
>Ga0116161_1000198_pt1 | contig 69542 bp, 29 predicted proteins | sample AD_JPNAS3_MetaG_FD_89877 | JGI IMG/M metagenome (GOLD analysis project Ga0116161, IMG submission 89877) | Active sludge microbial communities of municipal wastewater-treating anaerobic digesters from Japan - AD_JPNAS3_MetaG | ecosystem: Engineered > Bioreactor > Anaerobic > Digestate | place... | reverse complement strand
TCTCCACAGACCACAGGGGACATAGAGACCGCAGAGCATTTTGCCGATGCCCTCAACCAGTACACGCCCATCTCCAATCCTGTAAATCCTGTTAATCCTGTCTTGTTCTCCCCCGGCCTCGACCCTTCTTCTTTTTGTGCCGCTGGCGATCGGATTTTTAGAGTTGACTCTTTTCGCCCCTCCCCACATAGTAGATATCAAGCATGGGAGCCGGTTTGTTTCCGGTCTACCCGGATGAATGGTTGTGATATAGGGCGTTGGTTTGTCAGAACGGAAGGAAACGGGCTATGAAATCGTATGTTGTGTCAGTAGTGGCGGTTTTGGCGGTTTTGGCGGTCAGGGCGGAGGACCGGACGTGGACGGGGGCGGTTGATACGGACTGGAATACGGCTGCAAACTGGACGGATGAGGCGGTGCCGGGAACGTCGGATAACGCGCTGCTGACCAATAACGCGGGGACGATTCAGGTCTGGGTGACCCATTCGCCTGAGACGGCGGTCGGTTCCTTGACGGTCTCGAACGTCAACGCATCAGGCCATACCACCACCCTGACAATCACGAACGCGGCTTTCGGCGTGCAGGCCGGCTCGGTGTTGTTCGGCGTGAACAGTGTGCTCGATATCCGGGACGGCGGGGCCGTGAGTTACCTCGGGGAGGCCTCGGCCGCGCCGTTCTTTAATGTCCGGGACGGGGGTGAGATCCGAATCAACAACGGAGGCGGTCTGCTGCTCACCAACCTCTATTCCGCCACGGGCGGATTGAACCGTTACATGTATGTCGGGGACGGTTCCGCAGGGACCATCCGGATCGGCGACGGCGGGACGTTCGTGATGGGCGCGTCATCGGCCGGGGTCGCCACCAACACGCTCATGCGGCTCGGTTACAACAATGGCGGGAACGGGTTGCTGGAGATGACGGGCGACAGCACGTTTGTGATGCCTGAGGGCAATAAAGATACGAGCGCGCTTTACGTCGGGTCCGGGGCGGGCGCATCAGGCACCGTTTTTCTGGCGGATAACGCGAAGTGTCTGGTCTCCAACGTGCTGTGGGGCGGTTCGGCAAATGCGACCGGGATCGTTTCGCTGTCCGGAAACGCCCTGCTCCGGCCATTCATGAGAGCCCGTCAGTACGGCTTCGGGAATGGAGCGAATGCGTACGGCGAACTGACGCTCCATGACAACGCCTGGTTTGACGGCGCAGGGACGGCAGACCAGCACTTCTATTGCGGGAAAGACGGCGGGACCGGGAGATTGAATGTTTACGGCGGCACACTTCAGATCAGGAACTTTTTCCATATCGGTTTCAACGGGACAGGATACTTCACCCTCACCAACGGTCTGGTCGATGCAATGGGCCAATATGGGCGGGGCCTCACCTTCGGTGTGGCCAATGGCAACGGGAAAGTCGTGTACGCGAACGCGCTGATCTCGGGGGGAACGCTGGACATCAAGACCCCGCCAGACATCTATGCGGTCGAAGCCTACTCAGGCTTGCAGGTCGGGAAGACCGTGGCCAAGACCGTGACCACGACCTCGCGTGTTTTCAGCGAGATGGTTCAGAGCGGCGGCGTGATCACAAACCGCGCCTATCTCTTTATCGGTCAGGGAATGAACGCGACCGGCACGGTCGTCCAGACCGGCGGTTCGTTTATAAACGGCACGAGCGACAAAGACAGTGAGCGCGCCTTTATCGGTTCCTTCGGCGGATGCGGCTCGTACGTGCTGTCGAACGGTACGTTCAGCACGCTGAAGGACGTCTACGTGGGCGGGTTCCCGGATGCGCTGTGGCCCCCCTCACTCCCCAATGCCGAATCCACAAACCACTGGAACAAATACGCGGACTTCTACACCAACAAGGTGAGCACCGGGGTCTTGAGGATCGACGGGGGAAGCTTTGCAGCCAGTAACGCGACGATCCATGTGGGTGCGCAGGGTGTCGGGACGCTGGTGATCGGCAAGGACGCGGTCTGCATCGCGAGGGATATCGTGCTGGACACAAACACGAGTTCGACGGTCCGGCTCGAGTTCGGACCTGACGGTATCGGTACGCTGTGCGCGACCAACTCGCTGACCGTGTGCGCGGGTGCCAAGTTGGAGGTGGACGCCACCGCTTATCCGGCCGCGACCACATGGACAAAGCTGATTGATTGCACATCGCGAACGGGTGCGTTTGCCGAGGCAGACATCTCGGTGATCGGCGAGGGTGTGGTGCGGCAGGATCGTGATGAGGACATCTGGCTCTACCGGGTGCGCGGGACAATGATCAGCGTCTTCTAATGCGGGCGAAGCCCGCAACCCAGTTTAATTAGTTAATTAGCCTGCCGCGCGGCTTCGCCGCGAAAAACCCTGGAATACGTTTAGGGCATGATTAACATGATGCTGTTCAATCCTGAAAATCCTGTCATCCTGGCAAGTTACAGGCAAGCCTGCGCATGGCCGCCGATCAGGGCCTCCATGTCCGAAGGGAGCGGGGCGTCCACATCGGTCGGCGTGCCGAAATGCGGGTGACGGAATGCGAGGCGGACCGCGTGGAGCGCCTGACGCCCCATGCGGAGCCGCGCCCGGTCCCTTTCCGTGAGCCCGCCCGAGCAGAAACGGAGAAAGCATTGCTCGTCCACCCCGTACAGTTTGTCGCCGACCACGGGGAAACCGAGTGACAGCAGCGTCGCGCGGATCTGATGGAGACGCCCCGTGCGGGGCCGGGCAGTCACCACGCTGAACCCGTCGCACACGCGTTCACGCTCAAACACGGTCTCCGACCATTCGGCCGCATCACCGGGCGCGGCTGAACCTGCCGGGGCCGGCGAGAAACGCCGTTTCTTGCGAACCGCAGAATCCGGATCAGGATGCAGCCAGCCCCGGGCCTCTACCCGCTCCGGGAACATTCCCTCCACCAGAACAGTGTAGGTTTTCGTGACCCGGCCCCCGGCGAATTGCCGCGCAAGGTTCCGGCCCGCCTCCGGGGTTTTGGCGATCAGCACCAACCCGGAGGTCTCGCGGTCAATCCGATTCACGAAAACCGGATGCGCGAGGCCGCATTGCGTTTGAAGCAGAGCCCAAAGCGTGTGCCGGAAATAGCGTCCGCCGGGGTGGCACGGCAAATTGCCGGGTTTGTCGATCACCAGCAGCAACGGATCGTCGATGAGAATCCGAAAAGTGCAATCCACCGGCGGCTCGGGGATATCGGAGGCGTCGTAACGCAGATGATCCCCAACGGAAAGGATTCGGTCCGGAGTTGCGGTGTGGCCGTTCACCCGCACGCGCCCCTCCGCGATGCGGCACATCCATTCATCCGCGGTGTGGTACGTGAACCGGTCCGCCAGAAAGTCTTGCAATGCGCGTCCGGCTTCGTTTGCGCGGATGATGGAGGCGATCTCGCGTGTCATCTCTACCCCTTTGGCGTTGAAGCGCATCGTGAACCCGTGATATAGTGACGCGGTTGTCACGGGCCCATAGCTCAGTCGGTCAGAGCGGAGGACTCATAATCCTTTGGTCGCAGGTTCGAGCCCTGCTGGGCCCACCATCCACCGACGCAATCTGGCATCACGGCATTCATCCGGATCAAGAACAGGGGTACGTTACCACTTTGCCGCACCGGCGCGCAATGGTTGACCCGCGTCTTTGGAGAAAGGGGACGTGTCTTTGTTTCCCTGGCCGTTGCCGGTGACGGCTCTGCACGTTCCGGTTCGCGCCCTCGCTAAACATGTTGGCAAAAAACGGAAAGAGATGTCCGCGTTGATGTTCCTGTTGGACCTTGGGGAGCGTCAAGCTAATCGGGGGTAGCGTCTCGTCGGCATAGTAAGCGTCGTCGTACGTGCTGGTCGATCTTCTGCGCGGCGGCGATCCATGCCGGGGTTTCTGGTTTCAGGGTATCAGGGTTTCGGGGTTCATGGTTTCATGGTTTCATCGGGGTCGGGGTCGCTATCGGGATCGGGATCGATTGTTTCAGGGTTTCGGGTTTCATGGTTTCAGGGTTTCATCGGGGTCGGGATCGCTATCGGGATCGGGATCGGGAGCGATTGTTTCACCACAGAACACAACCGCCTCACAGTCTCACCGCCTCACAACCTCACCGCCTTTGAGGTTGCGGGCTCCGCCCGCATCTCAATACGTCAAAACCCAATGTTTGCGGGGCTTTGCTAGAATTCTACCCGTTCAACTGCTCCTTTTGGGTTCAATCCTGAAAATCCTGGATACATGCGCCCGCGCAGCGGGAAATCCTGTCAATTTATCCTAAAAAGAGCAGTTGAACCTTCAACTCTCTTGGGTTTCTGGGTTTCTGGGTTTCTGGTTTCATGGTTTCATCGGGGTCGGGGTCGGGATCGGGATCGATTATTTAACCACGAACACACGGGATGGCACTGCTCGGGTTTTTATCCACAGATTTACACAGATTACGCAGATTTTTTGGGGCATCGCTCGGGTTTTTTGGAACGCCAGAGGGAATTCCTGATTTTCATGAAGTTTCATGTGTTTCAGGGTTTCATCCAAATCGGGGTCGGGATCGGGATCGGGATCGGGAGCGATTGTTTCACCACAGAACACAACCGCCTCACAGTCTCACCGCCTCACAGTCTTACAGCCTTTGAGATTGCGGGCTCCGCCCGCATCTCAATACGTCAAAACCCAATGTTTGCGGGGCTTTGCTAGAATTCTACCCGTTCAACTGCTCCTTTTAGGTTAATCCGCTTCGAACGCATCGTGCCCTCTGCGTCCATCCAGGACAGGAGGTACATTCCGCGAAAGCCTCGAAACGCGATGCGGCCGTTGTTTACCACAATCGACATCCGAGTTTTCCACTCGCGATTGATCAGCCGATCAAGCGCTTCGTACGACGGCTTTCGCCTGAGATCTTTCGTGTAGAGCCCGGAGGCGAGCGATTCCTTGTCATAGGAATAATCAACAAGATTCCAATAGGTAATTCGACAAACATCCGGCCACGAGAACCAAAGCCGATAGTTGTCATACATGAGTTGAGCCTGAATCCGCCATCCCTCCGGCGTGTCATCCGGCGCCGGGATGGTGATTTCGGAGATGTGAATCGGACGGCCGAGGCGTGAAAGCTTGGTCAGCGTCGCGAGCTGGTCGACTGGATCCCAGGATGTCAGATTTGGCATACACTCGAGTCCGTCCGCGACCTTAAGGACGTCATCTCGACTGAAGATATGCATCTGCACGCCGATGATGTCGATGCGCGCTCCCTTACCGAGCAAATGACGGATAAACGGCACATACGGCTTAACCATAACCCCCGCGTCGTTGATTGCGAGCCGTACCCGCCTGGGAAGGTGTTCTTCGGCAGTCTTAAAGGACTTAAACGTGTAGCACTTTGGCATACGGAATCTCCATTTCCCCTCGTCATCCGGCGATTCCGGCATCGAGTTGGCTCTCACGGACTCGTTTACAACATCCCACTGGTCGATACGGTCGCCGTAGTGTTTGCACAAGGTACGGATCCGATGCTCGTACACTGCGTCAAGACGCGACGCGTCGACAATGTTCGTGGCCCAACCCGGCGTATAAGCCCCGTAAATCATCGCGTGTCCGTGGACAGACAGTCCATGTCGCAGGCAGAAATTCACAATCGGATCTGGGGCCGGCCGCCTCCATTCATTGAAAGCCAACCTCTTCTCCTTTGGCGAAAGGGTTGCTTTGGAATTCCAGAACGCTGCTCCGTCGTGCGGACCGTCCGCAAAACGAACCGCCCCTTCGACTGGCTCGTAATTCTTCCAATAAAACGCAACCGTCGCGGCATTCCAGAGATTCGTAAACGTCGACTTGTACATGTCATTCCAATCATCTCGTCCGAGTTGATCGAAATTAAAAATATGTGAGCCGAACTTGAAATCGTGCGTCAACTGTTCAACGCAAACAACGGTTCCGTCCGGAACGCCGTCCAGCGCCACCACGCAGTCGGCCTTTCGGTGTTTCTCAATCCGCGCATCGATCTCGGCATCAACCGCCGCGTTCCAATTCAACCGGTACTTCTCGCCCATCACCGCCCGATCCGGGGAGAAATCCGCCCATAGCGTTTCAGTTAGAGCAAAAACTCCGAGCAGGACTCCAAGCACTCTTCCAGACAATATCCTAAGGGCAATCACATCGTATCGTAATGCAGTACTCATTTTCACTACCGTCCCATAGGATAGACCGGCACCCCACCGATCCCCAAGGTTGGCGCACATTGTGCGGGGGGGGTAAAAGTCAACCCTAAAAATTCTCAAAACGTGTCGGCTTCAGGGGCGTTTGCCTGTAGCCCACAGGCATCATGAAAAAACGAATCCCCCAATTGCTTGGGTTCGCGCCTCCGAAACCAACGAAGACAGTGTACACCGTACTGCGGCAGCCCGTCCAGTGGGTCCCCCGGGAGGATTGACTGTTTTCACCCTCACCGTATAATAGGTGCTGATCACAGGAACCGGTGTGTTGCCGGTTCACCCTATGGGATATTGGTGCGTTCATAAGGGGGCGATATGAAAACGTCAAGACTCATCACGGCGGGTTGGTTGGTGTTCGCGTGTGTAAGCGCATGGGCGCAGGTGCCGAAACTTTACGTCAAAACCGCGGCGGACGGCGGGAATGACGTGACCGGCGACGGCTCCTGGGACGCGCCGTACGCGACGATCCAACGGGCAATGGATGTGGCGGTTAAGGAACAGAAGAATGTTTTGACGACCATTTCAGTCCAGCCTGGCGTCTATCCGGGCAGCAATTATGTAAATAGCACCTCTTATTTCGTTGACGTGCGTGCGCAGAAGCGCGTGAACGGCGTCGACGTCGACAACGACAACCCGCGCGAAACGGTGATCGACGGATCGATCAACCGCCAGTTCGGCTTCGACCTGCGCGGTTGGAAAATGTCCGACGATGGGACCCTCTACCGGCAGAGCGTTTGCGGCTTCACGGTGACGAATGGACTTTGGACCTACTATTGGCGCGGCTACGAATTGACCACATCTCACATGGGCGGCGGCGGCGTGACGGTATATAACGGCGCGATGGCGTCCAACATGATCGTCTGCTGCTGCATCACCGAACCGGACGACCGTATCCCGCCCGGCAAGACACAAGGCAATCAACATGGCGCCGTGCAGATCAACGGCAATAATTCGCTGTTCACGCATTCGTTTGTCTACAACTGCACCAATCACAATACCGCGGCTTCGCTCACAGGCGAGATTACCGGCGGAGGAGTTTATATGTACGGCGGGACGATCCGCGACTGTACGGTCTCGAATTGCTGGCTTATCGCGGACAAGGACGTCAACGGGAACCGCCGCGGAGGCGGCATCTACTTGGCCGAGAATCAGAATGGACTGGTGGACCGTTGCGTTGTCGTTGACTGCGGTACCAGCGGAACGAGGAGCTGCGAAGGCGGCGGCATCTGCAATATGAAACCGAATGTCGTCACCAACTCCTTCATCGCCAACTGCACGGCGAATGGTAACGGCGGCGGGATCTGCTGCAGTTACGGCGGCAACGTCTACGACTGCACGGTATCGAATTGCATCAACACCGCCGGTTACGGCGGAAACTTCGGCGCGACCAGCGGCTCGGAGCAGTGGCTCGGCACGTTTCGCGGCTGCCGCTTCATCAATTGCAGCGGGACATCCGTTTATCTCGGTTTCGGCATCATGGACGGCTGCCTGATCGAGAACAATACCGGCACACCCCTGCAGATGACCGGCAAAAACACGATCCTGCGCAATTCGGTCATACGGAACAACACCGGCAAAAAAGCGGCGTTTGCGCACACCACCGGGGCCGACGGCACCGGCACGGTCGAGCGGTGCTGGTTTGTGGACAACGACTGCGGCAACAACCCGGTTGCATTGCGTGGCCAGACTTATGCCAGGTGGTTGATCCTACGCGACACGCTCATCGCGGGCAATACCTGCAAACGCGGCGTTTCGATCACAGCAAAAACGTCCTGGTCGGATGTCACCGACCCGTGGGTGCGCGTCGAGAACTGCACGGTCGCGGGCAACACCTGCAGCGACGTGGGCATCGGCGTCAATGCGGGCAGCGGCGGCACGAGCTATCCCGACGAGATCACGATCACCAACTGTCTCGTCACCGCCAACAACGGCAAGCAGGCTTTCAACGATTACCTGAAGGTCAACGGCACGGTCGGCAACATCGCCTACTGCGCGGCGGATGAGGGCAAGGGAACGCATCTGCCGGATGGCTGCCACAACGTTACCGGCACGATCACGTTCAGGGAAGGGACCTTCATCCCAACCGGAAGTTCGGTGGCAACGGAACGCGGTTTCGCTCTGCCGCGGATGCGTGAGGCTGGAGCGAGCGACATGGGTGACGGAACGTTCACGATTATGAAGAGCGGCGAATGGGGCGTCAAGATCGTGCCGAACAATGTCAAGAGCCGCATCATCGGGGTTGCGCCGGAAATCGGCGCATGCGAATACATGCCGTCCGGCACAACGGTAATGGTAAATTAAAATCCATCCTTCGCAGGGGAATAAGAAAAGAAAGGGATCGATGACTGCGGCAAAAAACATGAACAGGCGCGCCTTTCTCGCGAGCGCGGGGGCGCTCGTCGCGTATCCGATCTGGGGAAAGGTGCCGGAAGATGAAAAGCCGCTCGTCCGTGTCGGGCTTGTGACGGACATCCATCACGCTTATCTGCCCGAGGCGTGGTTCGATAACGGTCGCTTTTATGATCGTGCCTTGCCGCGTCTTGAGGAGGCGATAAAGGTCTTCAACGAGCGCCGGAGCGATCTCGTGATCGAACTCGGCGACTTCAAGGACATTGCCAAGAAGAAGGATCCGAAACCGGGCGAGGATGACCGCGACAAGGAGACCGTGATCAAGCTCACGAAGGAGGCCGAGGCTGTCTTCGCGCAGTTCAACGGTCCGCGTTACCACGTCTTCGGGAACCACGACAACGACATGCTCGACAAGTCCGAATTCACTGCGCTCTGTCCGAACCCGGGCATCCCGCCGGAGAAGACGTACTACGCGTTTGATCAAAACGGCGTCACGTTCATCATCTTGGACGGCAACTTCAACCTGAAGGGCGAGGACTACACGGGCTCGAAGATCAACTGGGACTGGCGCGAGTCGCTCATCCCGCCGACCCAGATTGCCTGGCTTAAGGAGACGCTCGCCGCCGCGAAGGGCCACGTCGTTGTCTGCATCCATCAGCGCCTCGACTCGGGCGCGCGTCCGCTCCACCGCGTCGCCAACGGCGCGGAGGTGCAGAAGATCCTCGCGGACTCGCAAAAGGTCGCCGCGGTCTTTCAGGGACATGACCACATCGGCGGCTACATGAAGGAACGCGGCGTCGGGTACTATACGCTCAGGGCGATCGTCACGGGCCCGCAGCGCGAGAACAACGCCTACGCCGAGGCGGCGGTCTATCCGTCCGGCGCCGTCGTCGTGACGGGTTTCGCGCAGGCCGTGACGGTTCATATCTGAGGGATTGGGGAGAAGGGGTCGGGGGATTGTGAAGGGGAAAAGAAATGTTTTGGCGGCAGTGGCACTGGCGGCCGCTTTCGCGTTTGCGGACGACGGCTATCTCGTGGTCGGTCACGGCGGCCTGATGGAGAAAGGCGGGGATTCACCCATCGCGAAGGAACTCGTGGCGCGTTTCTCGCCCAAGAACGGCACGGCCGTCGCGGTCGATGTCGTCGAGGTCACGAATGCCGTCGCGCTGAAGGCCTGTGCGCCGAAGAGCTATGCGGGCATCATTCTGGTGCCGGGCTTCGACACCGGGAAGATGAAAGACCATTCGATTGTCAACGCGGAGCATCTCGCGGCGATGAACGCGCTTCTCGACTCCGTCCGCGCGAAGGCCGTCGTGGCGGTCGAAGAGGGCGGCGATTTCGAGAACTACCAGCGACTGAGGGACGCCTTCGCCGGACGCGCGGCCGTCATCACGACGCGCGACGGGGGGGCGCGGCTTGCGATGAGTTGGGGACGTTTCGCGCCGGAGGGCATGCGCCGCATCGCGCTCGCGCTTAAGCACGCGGCCGATCCCGCGAAGCGCGACGGGATACACCCGCTCCCCGGCAAGGTGACGATGGAGGAGTCCTGGATGGTCCTCGACTTCGAGACGCCCGCTCTGCAGGGCCAGTCGCTCATCGTCAGCGACACGCTCTTCCGCAAGTTCTACGTCCGCTCGGCGGGCAAGACGAACTGGACGCGCATCGACAACCTGTACGTCGAGGACAACAAGGTCTATCTCGACTGCTCAAAGATCAGCAATCCGGGCGGTGTGCGCCTCAACTGGTGGCATCTGAGCCCGTTCAAGAATATCGACCATCTGCCCACGCCGGGCTTCGTCCTCGCGCTGGACGCGGGAAGGTAAGGCGCAGGAAAGGAAACACTCAACGATGAAACCAAAGTCCATTCTGTTAGCCGTCCTCATCTCCGTTTGCAGCGCACCCTGCTCCGTATTTGCTCAGGGATGGAATGCCCTGCTGGACTGGCCGGTGTCGACAGTCACGAACAAGGCATATCTGACATCGATGACGGAGCGCCCTTGGTGGAATGATGCCTGGCAGAAACGTGTGCCGCTGTTGGTGTCGGGGCAGGCCGACGAAAAGGATGACAAAGTCATTGTCGACGCCATTGTTGACCTCGGCGAGAAGGTGGAGCCGAAGGAGGTGCGCGTGGTGACACCGTGGGAGACGGTCGTGCCGTGCGTGTGCGAGAAAGCCGAGGGGTCGAAGGTGCGGCTCCTCTTCAAGACGACGCTCCGGCAGCATGAGAACAAGCCGTTTCTTGTGTATTTCGGCAACCCTGCGGCACAGGCGGAGAAGATCTCCGCAGACGTGACGCTGGAGACGGACGAGCACACGTTCCGAATCCGCAACGGCGTCCTGGATGTGGTCTTCGACCGCAGACACGTGACGGAGGGCCTCATCCGTTCGCTGCGCATCCTCGGCTCGAACTGCCGCACGGTGTTCTTCGACCGCGCGACCGGCTATGCGAAGGCCGGCTTCGTGTTCCATCCAAACGCCACGAATAGCTGGGACAAGGGCACGGTGACGGCCGACAATGCCCTGGTGAAGTCAATCCGCTTCGAATGCGCGGATTCGACCCTTACGTTCACGCTCTATGCCGAACAGCCGCGCATCGATTGGTCGTACGAGATCCATCGCGGCGACGAGGCGTCCATCCGCATGAACTGGGGCCTTGGCACGGGCAGCGCCTTCGACGACTTCTTCTACTGCGGAAAGAACGGGAAGATCCTCACCCAACGGGCGGGGCTCGACCATGTGACGGACAGCATGACGAATCCCGAGGGGCGCTTCGAGGACTGGCTGGGCGAGGGCTGGTATGCGATCGGCGAGCGCCGCATGGGCGACATCGCCGGTCTGGCCTTCGACGTCACGGCCGCGGGCCGTCTCGGCTACGACAGCTACTACGGCGTTTCGGCGGGGCTTAAGCTCCGGCACAAGCTCGAACGCGGCGAGAAGGCCGCGGGGTCGGGAGCGGTCGTCGCCACACTCGGCGACGTCAACGACTACCGTCGCATCTGCAAGCGCATCGCGAAGCCTGTCATCGTCAGCGTCGGCGCGGTGCAGGCGAAAGTGGCGAAGCCGTATAGGATCCCGCGCCTCGACCGTGACTTCTGTTTCGACCACAATGTCGGCTACGGCTACGGCGGGGACAGCGGCACCGCCGAGCCGCTGATGAAAGATCCCGCGTGGGCGGACAGGATCTGCGAGCGCCTGCGCAGTTACGGCTCGACGGCCGTCTGCCTGATGGGTTACCCCTGGTGGATGATGCCGATCGAGGACAAGGCGCTCTATGACCGCCTGATCGCCGCCCAGACGAGCGGCGCGTTCGAAGACTGGGTGCCGAAGCGCAAGAGTCCGAGCTGGGAAGAGATGAAGGGACGGGGACAGGAGATCCTCGCGTTCACGAAGGCGATCCATGCCAAGGGTATGGGCGTCCATACCTGGTGCGGATTCGTCCCCGGCTGGTCGTCAAAAGCCAATGGCCATTTCATGAAGGAGATCAACGACCTCAGCGTCGACATGATGAGCCTGCGCGTCAAGTGCGGACAGGACTGCGGCTATTCCAATGCGATCGAGGGCGAGGGCGTGGCACTGCCGTCCGACCTCGTTAAGAAGAACGGCGGCAGCCCCAACTACTGGAGTTGGGAGAATCCGCAGGAGGCGTTTGACAAGTTCGACTTCCAGCACGGGCTCATGCGGGACTTCTATACCAAGTTCAAGAAACTCCATCCGGACATCCCCGTCTTCCTCTGGAATTCCGAGAACGGCGAGTATTCGCGCGAAAAGTTTATGAGCGAGGATGAGGGCTACTTCGATACGATGGTCGTCGAAATGCTGCCCCATGCCGGTTTCCCGCACACCAAACACGTCTCGAAGCGCATGCGCTCGCACTTCAACAACCGGGTCGGCCATACGGTCTGGCACCACTATTACATCATGAACCCGAAAACGACCGAGCGCATCTACCAGATCGAGTGGCCGTTCGTCTGCGGCGTCAACGGCTTCTCGCAGGAGAACCTCAGCTATGAGACGAAGGATCTGGAAATGAGCGAGGTCACGGCGGACTTCTTCCGTTTCGCCGAGTACACCTGTCTCGGCGACAAGGTCGCGCGGATGGCACCTGTCAAGAACGTCGGTGTCTACCGCGACCCGAAGATGTTCCGAGCCGATGTCCTCAAGAAGCGTCTGGACAAGCCCTATGGGGCGGGATCCCAGCAGGACGGACGCGTCCGCTCGTTCAGCGAGATCAAGAACTTCGCCTACGACGTGATCGGACCGAAGTTCTTCACCGCGAAGGATCTCGCGCAATACCGCGTCGTCTACGTGCCGGAGGACGAGGTTCTTGCGGAAGGCGAAGCGAAGGAGCTTCTCGCCTATGCCGAGCAGGGTGGCAACGCCGTTTTCGAAGGCGAGCTGAGCGACGGCGCCAAAAAGGTGTTCGGCGAGCTTGAGGATGCCAAGGTAAAGACGCTCGGTAAGGGCAAGGTCCTCTGGTTCAAGGATGTGCGCACGGACCGCCTCGCCAAGCGTGACGCCAAAGCCATCGCGGAGATGCGCAAGACCATCGCTGACCTCGGCGGGGTGGAGCCGTTCACACTCACCGGTTCATGGATGATTGACGGCATCCTGCAGGCCGGTCCGGATGGCATGTTCCTCGGCGCGTACAACGACGGCAGGGCGGAAGAGAAAGGGATCGTGACCCTTTCCCCCACCGTCGCGCACGTACGCACGACTCCCCTTTACGTGCTCGACGTGAAAACCGGAATACGCCGGTCGGTGACCAACGGCGTCTTTGAAATCGCGGTCGCACCGCGGCAGTGCGGGTACTACCTCATTGGCGACGATGCCTTCACAGCGGTCCCCGTTGTGAAGGTCGCGGAATGGAAGGGCGCTGGGGTGGGCTCGTTCCGTCCGAGGCCCCATGTGCCTCCGGTCATCGACATCACCGGCTTCAAGCCCATTGTGGCGATCGAGTTCGTCCGCGCAAACCAGAAGGGCAAGCCGATCCGGATCGCGCGTTCGGTCGAGGCGAAATACGATGTGCGCGCTTTCACGCCCGCCAGCTATGATGTCAAGGACTGCAAGGCGGCGCTCGCCGAAGCGCGGTTTATCCATTTCATCGACACGGACACAAAGGCTATGGACCTTGTCTTTGCGGACTGCGCGGAGGAGCTGAAGGCGTTGCTGAAGCGCAGCGGGACCATTCTGATTTCGCGCTCTGAGACGGGGCCTGCGGCGCAGAAGTTCTTTAAGGAAATCGAGGTCTTTGACCCGAATCCTTCGGCAAAAGCCGGCGTCGGCGATACTTGGGCGACCTGGTGCGGCCCCGAGGATCACCCCTACCTCACCTCGTGCCACAAATCGCTCGGCAAGGAAGAGGAGGTCTGGGGCACAAAATTCTGGCTCTGGAGGAGCCTTTGCAACTACTTCCAGTACAGACGCGTCTTCGGCGCTTGGGATGCCGCCAAGCAGCAAGTTCTTTTCCGCCCCAAGGTAGACGGCGAGAAATACGCGGGACTGGTCATTCAAGAGAAGGTCCTCGGCACGGGCCGCGTCATCTTCAACGAGAACCAGCGCTGCTTCACCGACTGGTATGAGTCGAAGCAGTTCGGTGACAACTGGCTTTCGTACATCACGGGTGTGCCGTCGACCGAACACGCCATCAAGGCAACGGCTTACCACGGTGGCCTAGGCGAAATCGTTGAGCCGAAATGGTGAAAACGATTCTCTTGGGTTTCTGGTTTCAGGGTTTCAGGGTTTCTGGTTTCAGGGGTTTCGGGTTTCTGGGTTTCTGGTTTCAGGGTTTCTGGGTTTCTGGGTTTCATCCAAATCGGGGTCGGGGTCGGGATCGGGATCGATTATTTAACCACGAACACACGGGATAGCACTGCTCGGGTTTTTATCCACAGATTTACACAGATTACGCAGATTTTTTGGGGCATCGCTCGGGTTTTTTTGGAACGCCAGAGGGAATTCCTGATTTTCATGAAGTTTCATGTGTTTCAGGGTTTCATCCAAATCGGGGTCGGGATCGGGATCGTCGCCCCGCGACCCGCGACATTCGACCCGCGATGGTGAGGCAGGAGGTTTTGCAACGGTTGCACTGGCGGCGGCGGCTTTGGGCGGCGCCGCCACAGCGGACAGCGCCTGACGTTACGGAACTCGACTGACATAATTTTTGTTTCAACCTGGATATCTACTGCTCCCCGACCACCTCTCCCGGACCGCCGTTCTTGACCTGTAAGTCGCTCTCGTATGCGTTTACGTCGTAGTCGAACAGCCAAGAGAGGATGTTCGTGGACAAAAGCCCGTCGCACATCGAACTCCGATAACTCCACCAGGCGTTCCAGTTGCGGGAGAAGACAACGCGGCCCTTGCCGCAGACGTTCTCCTGCACGATCACCGTCGCGATCTGTTCCGGATCCTCAAATGCGCGCACGGGCGCAAACTGATCCTTGCTCCAGCCCTTCCAACCGCCGCCCGTCAGATGATAGCGGCAAAAGCCCTCGCGGTTAAAATCGTTAATCCGCTCGTTCGTATCGCGCACGATCGGATGCTCGAGCCCCGGCGCCTTGACGGCCCGCTGTCCGCACGACTTGACGAACCGTCCCGCCGCCATCGGGTCCTCCACGCCGACCGATTTCAGGAAGGCCGTCACGTTCGTGTTCGCATCGAGACAGTCAAAGATGATGCCGCCGCCACCGGCAAGGAAGTCCTTCACCGCTTGCGGACAGCGGACAAACGGCAGATCCTGCGCTGCGCTGCCACGCAAGTAAAGCACCTTTGCCGTCTTGAGCGCCTTCGCGAACGCCGTTTCATCAAACGGATTGTAGAGTCCCTTGTTGATCTGTTTCCACGTATCGAGTTCCTCAGGCTTGACGACCTCCGCAACCGCCTTTTCGTCTGGATAGAACCGTGTCAGCTTGAGCTTGAGCCGCTCGTGACGGTCGATACGCCCGATCTCGCCGCCCGTCTGATAGCCGAGGAACCCCGGATTGAGCGAGAGCACCTCGACGATCTCAAGCTCCTTGAACGCCTTTGCCTTCTCAACGTCGTGCTGCGGCAGCTTCACCGGCGCGGGCTTCGCCGAAACCGCCGAAGCGCCGTCATATACACACGCCTTTGCCTCGGGAACAGCCGTGAAGGCCTCGTCACCGATCAGCCAAAAACCGCACTGCTGCGCCCCGACCTCAAACTCGAACGAACCGTCGAACGGCTTGCGCCCGCCTGTCCGCACGTTCAGAACAAAGAGGCTCTTCCGAACTTCTTCCTTCATGACAAACCTTCCCTTGCTCGGGTGTTTGGCGACGTTGTAGGCCGCATAGAAAAACCCTTCACCCGAGGCCTGCAAGAGGCCGTCGCACGAGCCGCCGGCCTTGACGGAATACGGCTCCTCGCCGCCGAGCTTGCGGAGAAGCGGAAGAACCTTTGACGCATCGTCCTTCGCGAGCTGTTCGGACAGCACCTCCTTCGACCAGACGATCTTGCCCTTGCCCAGCACCGTGATCTCGCCGTCGACCAGTCCCTTGACCTTCTCGCCTGTCACACCTTCAACAATGGCGTTTCCGCCCGCTTCGACGTAGGCGAGCAGTTCCGCAGCCTGTTCGTCGGTGAAAACACGGTTGTCGGGCACGTAGACGATCGTATAGCGCTTGAGCGAGTCGCATGTGAAAAACGGATTCGCCACGATATCGCACGGATAGTTACGGAGCGCGGCAAAGCCACGCAGGCGACTCTCCTGCTCGTTCGGACGCTTGTTCAGGACGTTCTCGCGGAAGAGCCGCGCGTCGCGCAGTACCGCAAGGTGCTTGACGGGCGCCATCTTCGACACCTTCCCGCCAAGACGCGTGTATTCCGCAAACCGGTAGAAGTCGCCCGTGATCTCGTTCAGTTCGACGTCGATCGTATCGTGCATCATCACCTCGTGCGAAAAGCCGTTGACGCCGAAGGCGAACGGCACTTCCAACTGCGAGATGCGCCAGCCGTGGTCGGACGTGTAGTAATAGAAATGGTGGAAGGCCGTGTGCGGATTGTTGTCGAAATGCGACCGCAGGCGCCGTACGCTGTGCTTGATGCCCTGGGCGCTCGCAAGGTAACCCGGCACAAGTTCGCAGTATTCCGCATCAAACGCGCCGATCAGGTCCGCAAGCGGCAGTTCGCGGTTCAGGCCGCCGTTCTCCGCGCTGAATACGAAGACGGGCGTCTTCGGATTCTCTCGCTTCGACTGCGCGTAAAACGCCTTCATGTAGCGGATGAAGTCGTCCTGCGCATTGAAGAAGTCCTCCGGCTTCTCCCAGCGCCAGTACTCGTTGCCGCGTTCCTGACGGAGCGCCTTCGGCATCCACGGGCCTTCCAAACTGCACTGGCTGTTGTAGACGACACCCGCACCGCTCTTCGGATAGCGGTTCTGCAGGTCGAAGTCGAGCTGACGGTAAAGCGGCGTCTCGGTGACGTCCGCCTCGAGACCGCCGAAGATCTCGGCCCCCCTCCCCGTCCAGGTGCTGACGCCAAGGCCCTTGCGGTGCGCGGCTTCGGACACCTTGCGGAGATTCACGCCCGCATACCGTTCGACCGACCAGTCGGCGATCGGACGATTCTTGACGTGATCGGCGATCTTCGGATCTTCGCGGATGATCGTTTTACAGCGGTTGTAGAGGTCTTCAGTCAAGCACAGTTCCTGCCAGCCGTATCCTGTAAGACGAATCGCCGTCGCGCCGAATCGCCGCAGATAATTCGCCGCATTGTCGGCCCAGTCGGGGTTCGTGCCTGGACGAAGATGTTCCCAGTTCCCAGGGTTCATGCCCGTCACGAACTCGCCCATGAAGTCCTTCGTGTGGTCAGGCAGACGGATGGGAATCGTACGGCACGATTCGGCCTTGCCAAGAAACACCTGCGGCGGCGCCACAAGCCGCGCGTATTCCGCCGCCACCTGGTCGGCACCGCCGAATGTGCCGACGAGCGCACCCGAACCCGCGCCGCGGAGGCTCTCGCCCTTCTTGGACGCATGCTCGAACGTGAGACTGACGCGCTCGCCACCGTTATAATGAGCCGCGCCGTAAGAGACGCGCGCCAGCGACGCACGGTCGTAGACCATGCCCGCCGTGTCGCCGTTCTTGCGGTCGCAGATCGCGTACCAGCCCTCCTTCATCCATTTCTCGAGATGGTCGTTATGGGGAAAGCCGCCCGAGTCCGTCACCTCGTCGAGCGAGCCGCGGAACGTGAGACGCGCGCCGGTGAGGCCCGTATAGTAGAAATCGTCCCAGGCCGCGCCGCCGCCAGGGCACCAGGCGACCACAATGCGGGCGCTCGGATCCCGCTTGAGCGTATAGGCGTAGTCCGCACGCGGCTGGCCGGGATACATCGTCCAGACAAGCGTCGCCTCGGGAGCGTCGAGCGTGACCTGCTTCTTGAACGGATTGTCCGCTGTCACGCGGCACGTTTTCCAGACGACGTTCGAACGTCCCGTCGCAAAGGTAAAGCCCTTCCACGGAGCGCCCGTCGCACGCAGCGTCACGAGATCGCCCGTCTGCGAGCCGACAAGACGAAACCCCTTGATCGTATTGCCTGCCTCCTGCCGACGGTCGATCGTCAGCTCCACGCGCCCGTTCGCCAGCCGCGCCGTCGCCCCGTCCATCGTCACGTTCATCGTTTCGATGAACGTCGGCTTCTCTGCCTTCGGATTTCCCCAGTAGACGAGCAGTGGTTTGTTTTCACGAATCCTGAGCGGCAGCTGGAAGATAAGCCTGACCCGTCCTCCATCAACCTTCTCTGCCACACACGGAATTTCCGTCTCCCACATCGTGACGAGGCGAATCTCGTCGGGATTCACCGTCTCGCCGAAGTCGACCACGCAGTCGACCCATCCGGCACCCGACTGGATGTCCGCCATGGACGAGACAAGGAGCGGAGCCCGGCGCGCCCAGTCCGTGTTCCACCACGGACGCGTCGCCGCGCTTGACAGATACATCTTGTTCGTCACACCCGACACCGGCACATCCAACGCGGTCTTCGCCTCAACCGAACCGGCGGCAAGAACGGCAGCGATCACCAACTGTTTCACCCTGCCCTTCATCATCCTTTTCCTTTTCGTCATTTCACGCTCTCTCCGATGCCGCCGACGAAGAACCGCGCCTTCTTCGCGTGCTCGTCAACCGGCATACCGATGAACCACGAGAGGATCACGTTGCCGTAGGTCTTCGTCTCGTACCAGTCGTTGAAGGAGCGGCTGTTCTGGTTGAAGACGACCTTGCCGGCGCCCAAAACCTTGTCCTGAATGACGAGTTCGGCCGCCGACGGATCCCGCGCCGTGCGGAACGGCGCAAGCTGCGTTTGCGGATCCCACTTCGTGAAGGCGAGCGAATACTGCCCGCCGTCGGCCTCGAGCCGCTGGACGCCATAGCGCGGCTTTGTCTCGTTCGTCGCGTAGTACGGGTGGTTCGTCGGGAACGTCTCGTCCCACGCCGGTGCACCGTCGCCGATGCCGCGTTTCGCCGTCGGGTACGGGTCGAAGACACCGATCTCGGCGAGGAACCGGCGCGCGGCGGGCCCCGTGCCGTTCCTGTCGAAGAGGAGACCGCCCCCGCGCCGGAGAAGAGCCTTCAGTTCCTCGGCGCAGTCCGCGAACGCCGCGTCGCAGTCCTTCGGATTGGCGCTGAAGTGGACGTAATGCGCCGTCTTGAGCGCTGCGGCAAATGCCTGCGCCGAATAGGTCTTCACATCCGTGTTGTTCGAGCGCCACACATCGAGGTCGTCGACCTTGAGTGTGCGGCAGAGCGTCGCCTCGTCCGTGACGAAGCGCCGGCGTTCGATACCCGCCAGGCGCGAGCGCGTGATGCCGGCCGCCTTTGCCTTCGCGCCCTCGCCGCGGACGGACGTGAACTCGACCGCCACGTACGGCCGGAACGCGGGATCGGGATTCTCCGGCGGCTTCTGACCCGCCGGCCGGACGCTCGCGAGCGCCGCCCCCATCCACGCAGCCTCCTGCGCGGCAGGAATCGCCGTGAACGCGTCGCCGCCGATCAGGTAGAAGCCGCACTGCCGTGGCCCAACCGCAATCTCGAAGCCATTGGTGAAGGGGAAGCGCACGCCCTTCTTCACGTCGAGAACATACGACGGACTGCCGACGTAAAGCGTCACCTTCCCCCTGTCTTCGGTCTTGCCCTTGTTGTAAACGCCGAGGAACATCCCCTCTTCACCTGCCTGAAGGATGCCGTCGAGAGACTTCGACGCAATCTCGAACGGAGCGACGCCGCCGACGGACGCGACGAGCGCCTTCACACGCGCGATCGCCTTCGCATCGCCCTTCATCATCGGATCGGTGAGAACCTCCTTCGTCCAGACGATCCGGCCCTTGCCGAGTTCGATGACCTTCCCGTCCTCCCAGCCTTTCACCTCCTCAACGTTCAGTCTTTCACCCGTACTCCCCTCGATCACCGCGCCGCCGCCTGCCTTCACGTAGGCGACGAGCTCTGCCGCGAGGGCTTCCGGGAGAACCTCATCGTCGGTGAGATAGACGGCCTTGTAGCGAGCGAGCGAGCCGGCCTTGAAATGCGGATTGATGACGACATCGTAGTTGTAGCTCAAGATCTCCGCGAACGCATTGACGCGCGCGTCGTGGCGCGAGGCATGCCACCAGTCGCGCGGCATCGTACGGTACTTGCGGCAGTCCTCCTCGAAGCAGGCCATGTCGCGCAGGACGGCGAGGTTCTTCACCGGGGCCATCTTCGCGACCTTCGGCCCGAGCTTCGTGTAGAGCGCGAAGCGGTTGAAGTCGGCCGTGATCTCGAAGAGGTCGCGGTCGAAGTTTTCGTACGTCATCGACTCCTGCGAGAACCCGTTGATCCCGCAGATGAACGGCATCTCAAGCTGACCGATGCGGTGGGCGTAGTCCTTTGTCATGTTGTAGTAGTGGGCGTGAATCGTGTGTCCGTCACGGTTGTCGAAATAGCCCCTCAGGCGTTTGGCCGTGTGCTTGATCTTCGAGAGATTCATGCCCGCGACGAATTCACAGAAGAGCGTGTCCATGACGCCGGGGTAGTAACCCATGCACATGTCGCGTTCAAGCTCGCTGTTCTCGGAGTTGAAGACCATCACCTTCGTGCCGGGATTGACCTTGTGCGAATACTCGTAGAACGCCTTCATGTATTCGCCGCTCAGACGGCGCGAGGCGAAGAACGGCTCGGGGTCCGGCCACTTCCAATAGGCCCTGCCGAACTTCTTGAGGTCGTCGTCCGGGAACTCGACGCCTTCGCCGCCGCCGAGCGCGTTGAAGGTCGAATCGACGCCGCACATCGGGTAGAGGGCCTGCATCTCGCGGCAGAGGGCCTGCTCCTCGGCGTCGAACTTGCCGCCGTAACTGAAGCCCGGCAACGCGTCGTGCCATGTGCAGACGGCCAGTCCGTTCGAGTGGGCCTCGGCGCAGATGCGCTTCAGAAGCCGCCCGTCGTAACCGCCCTTCCATTCGGGAGCCTTCCATGACGGGTTGCGCGCCTTCTTGTGTGCGCAGAGTCGGTCGAAGAGGTCCTTCGAGATCGGGAGCGACGTCCAACTGTAGTCCGTCAACTGCCCCAGAAGGATCGTGTTCGCGCCAAGTGCGCGGATGTGCGCGATGATGTTCGGCGCCCACTCGTCGCCGGGAAGCGGCGTGGACGAACGCCAGCCGCCGACGTTGACGTTGACGCAGAAGTCACGGTCCAGAACCGGAACCTTCACGGGGATCTCTCGGTACGACTCGGCTTTCGCGACGAAGACCTTCGGCGGATGCGTGAGCCAGGCGTAGAGGGTGGCGACCGTCCGCGCCTCGCCGACTGTCGCGACGAGCGCGCCCGATCCCGTGACGGGCGTCTTCCCCTTCGGCGCGTGGTTGAAGTTCAGCGAAACATACTCGCCGCTCGACTGCCCCTGCCCGATGTAGGAGACGCCGCCCAGAGCCCGGCGGTCGAAGACCATACCGACGACATCGCGATTCCGACGGTCAGTGATCGCGTACCAGCCTTCCGAGAGCCACGGGAAGCGGTAGTATTCGGGCTGCGGCATACAGTCCGTCACATGATCGAGCGCCGCGCGGAACGTGAGGAGCTGGCCCGAAAGGCCACGGTAGGTGAAGTCATCGTGGCCACAGTCGCCGCCGCACGCCCACGAAACATCGATGCGCGCGTTGTGGAGACCGTCCTTCAGACGGTAGACATAGTCGACACGCGGCTGGCCCGCGTAAAACGTGAAGTCGAGCACGGCGTCCTCGTTCGTGAAGGTCACGGTTTTCCTGAAGGCGTTGTCGGCGGTGATCACCGCCTTCGACCACGGTTTCGGGGCCCTTCCGGCAGAGAACTCAAAGCCCCGCCAGGCGAAGCCCGTCGTGCGCCACAGGAGTTCGCTCGGTGCCTGCGAGGCATTCACCTTCAGCTTCTTCATGAGGCCGTCCGTGCGGCGGAGGTTGTCGAAGACGACCTCGATGATGCCGTTGTTGACACGCACCTCGTCCTCGCGGCACGAGAGCGTCATCGGCGAGTCGATCCCCTGCGTCGGCGCGTCGGGATTGCCCCAGTAGATGAAGAACGGCCTGTTCTCGCGTTCGCGGAGCGACGTCTCGAAGAGGAGCCGGAGCGCGGTTGGCGCGACCAGGGCGGGGACGTCCCGGCTACGTGCTGTGATCAGCGCGCCCTCGCCCTGACGCACCGGTTCGGCGACGCACGGCACCGCGGTCCCCCACGGCGTCACCACGCGGACGGACTTCGCTTCAACCGCCTCGCTGACGTCGAAGATGAAATCGATCATCGCGCGCTCCTCGCGGACATCCGACATGTTCGAGACGAGAATCGCCGCACGGCGTTTCCAGGCCCTGTTCCACCAGGGGCGCTCCGGCATGTCGGCGAGGTAGACCCTGTTCGAGACCGCCGCGACCGGCACATCGAGAATGTCAAGCGCGGACGCGGACGCCCCGATCAGAATCGTCGACAACGCAAGAACGGCATGACTGAAGTTGAAACTTCTCATGATGAATCCTTTGGTTCCCGCAATGAAGATTTCCATTGCGGGCGATGTGATACCGAGACCACCCGGGATCAGTGCACACGCAAGATGAATCCGTTCACCGCCTGATATTCGGCGCAACCGATGTCGGGCAGACCGTTCTGCGGGCTAATGCGCGGTTGCGCATTGTTGCGCGTGACGATCACGCCGACGTCCATCGTTTTGCCGCGCACGGAAATCGTCGCCGCCGGCGCTTCGCTCCAGGTTCCGTCGCCCATGTCGAGCGGCCCGTCCTTCGCTCCGTCGCCCATCCAGTCCAACTTCAGGCCGTTGTCGACCAGAACGCTCGCTTTCCTGCCGATGCGCCATTCGCCGTTTTCCGCATCCGCATAGAACGGCTCGCCGTTCGCCGCCGTCAGGTTATGGTAGTCGCCCGGCGTGAGGCCCGTGCCGATCTCGTCGTAGCAGTACGATACCTTCGTCGAGACGTTCTTGAACTTGTCCGGAATACCGGGCTTGTCCTCGTTCTCGCCGTTCTTCCAGAAGACGCAGTTCGTGAAGGCCATCTTTTGAACCGTCCCCGGAACCGAATAGTCGAGCGCCGTGCACCAGACCGCCCCGCGCGACACATGGTTCTTCACGAACGTGCAGGCCTCCGCCACACAGTCGGCCTTGTTCGTCTCGATCGAGCCGCCGAGGACGCACGCGCCCGTGTTATTTGCAAAGAAACAATTTTGCAACACGCTGCCGGTGTCGTAGGACCCGTAGAAGACCGTTCCGTAGCTGTTGTTGGCGTTGTCGCCCCCGATGTTGCGGACAAACCAGCAGTCACGGACGACAGCGCCGCCACCGCGGAACTCGATCGCGCCAGACCCGCACCGATCACTACTGTCCGTTGACCAGTTCGCGTCGAAGACGACGTTGGAGACGAGGCATGCACCGTTCAGGAAGAAGCCGCCTCCGTGGGTGTTGTACGACCCGTTACCGCGCACGACGCCGCCAAGGAACACCCCCGCTTCGATCACGCCCGCGCCGCCGCCCGCGTCCCAGTAGGTCCCCAGATTCCGGTTGCCCTCCAGAAGGCAGTTGACAGCCCGTTGCGACGCGTTTCGCAGGTAGAGGCCGCCACCCGGATACGCGCCCGACCAGGCGAAGAACACCGTATTGCTGGAGATCGTGCAGTCAATGACGGCCGACGCCGACTCCAAGTTGACGCCTGCGGCAGAGCACGGGGCGGAATTGCCCGTGACGAGCGAGCGGGAAAGCGTCGACGCACCCATTAGCGCGACGCCAGCGCCATGGCTGACGTTGCAGCTCGACGTCTGCTTCGGCCCGTTCGTGATCATATTGTTGTGAATGTAGCAGTCGGTCGCCGACGATTCGTTGAGCATCAGGCCGCCGCCACGGAAAGCGCCGGTCGCCCACCACATCGATTCGCACATCTGGTTGTTGACCGCGAGGCAGCCGCTGACCTCAAGGCGCGAAACGGTCGAGCGCTCGGCGTAGACGCCGCCGCCGTAGAACGCCGTCTTGCCCGTTGTGTCCATGTCGTTCGAGATGACGCAATCCTTCACGAGCGCGTCGACGAGCGTCGACTTGTAAAGATAGACCCCGCCGCCGCGCAGAGCCTTCTCCACGCCGCCGTTGACGCAGCCGCAGACGATCATGTTGCTCGCGACCGAACCCTCCGCGATGAGCGCGAGGCCGCCGCCGCAGTACGTCGTTCCGTTCACGTAGTTGGTCGCGTTCCTCACCGTCAGCCCCGAAACGGAGATGCCGGAGCCCTTCACAACGACGCCCGCCGATGTTCCGCCCGCGTCGATCACCGTCGCCTCGGCATCGTCCGAGTCGCCGAAGAGCCGGGTGTTCGTCATCTCCATCAGGAGGGGCGAGGTGATCCGGTAGACGTGCGGCGCGGCCTTCGTCCCGCCCGTCACCTTGATCCGGTCGGTCGGGAACGCGGCGGCAACCGTCGCGACGAGCGCCGTGCCCGCCTCCTCGTCTGTATCGTAATCGGCGCGGTCGACGACACGCACGTTGGACGGTACGGAAGGATCGGTCGCGAACGCCGTCGCGCCACAGTTCGGCCAGAATTTGGCGTCCACCGTATCATAAAAGCCGAAGTACTTCGTCGGCACCATCGCGTTGTCATCGCGCGCCGGCACAAATTCGTGGATCAGCGTTCCGTTCGCGTCGTACGCGCGCAGGTAGTAGATGCGGCCCGCCATGCAGTTGTTGGCGCCGAAGGTCGAAGAAGGCGAAAGCGAGTTGCCCAGCTCGTGCCTGCAGAAGATCGCGAGCGGGCTCCCCGCCGTGAACGAAGTGTGCTCGCGCGTGTTCCAGCGTTCCCCGTCATCGACGCACCACTTCTTGAGTTCAACGTTGACGTCGACCTCGTAGTCGGTCAGAAGATCGGGATAGAAAAACGGCGCGGAGGACGGCGCGGCCCAGCCGCCCGTCCAACACTGAAGGGCGCCCGGGAGATTCACGCGGTTGTTGCCGCCCTGCCCGAAGCTGAGACAGTAACCTTTGTCATTGGTCGCTGTGCCGCGTGCGCAGAAGACACCGGGCGAGTTCCAAGTGCCGACCTGATTGACGCGGAACTTGCAAACGATACGGTGATTCCATTCCGGCACATAGTCCGTATAGACCCACTGGCCGCCGTTGTAAGTCGATTCGACATACGGCAGCTCGGTGTAGCCGCCCGGCAAGGCCGCAGGCGTCACATCACCGAAAGCTGGCAGAAGACGAGCCCCTGTCAACGCACAAGCCGTCAGCAACAACATGTGTTTCATCATCCGCTTCCTTTCTGTCATTCCGATAAAGCAACGCCGATGCCGCCGGCACGTTGCAAGGACTTCTTAGCGTGTTCTTCGATCGGCCGGCCAACGATCCAGCCGAGCAGCGCATCTCCGAACGCGCGGTTCTCGTACCAATCGGAGAACGCGAACCTGTTCTCGAGGAAGACGACGCGGCCCGTGCCGAGGACGTTCTCCTGAAGGACGAAGACGGCCACATCGTGATTGCGTACCATCCGGACGGGGGCGACCTGACGCGCGGCATCCCACTTCGCGAATGAGCGCTCGGTGGCCTGAAACCGGCCGAAGCCGCCCTTCTTCACGGCGAGATTCCCGGCGAACGGATGGTTCGTCTCCGATGTCCAGACCGTGTTCTCGTCGCCCAGCTTCGGCGCGGGATGCGCGTACGGGTCGAAGACGCCGATCTCCTTCAGAAACGCGCGCGTCTGCGGTCCGGCCGGGGAGCGGTCGAAGAGGATCGTCCCGCCGCGCTTCAGGAGCGCTTTCAGCTCGTCGGCGCAACTGACGAAGACGTCGTCGACGGTCTTCTTTTCATCTGCGGAAAGCGTGCCGAGCGAGGAGAAATGGATGTAGGTCGCTGTTGAGAGGGCCCGGGCGAGGACGGGCGGATAGCAGTCGGCCGGCGTCACGGGCGTCACATCGATCATCGCCTCGCGCGAACGGCGGATCGCGGTCGGGTTTCCCTTCCCATCGCCGCGCGTGAATTCGACAGCCTTCGCCGGGACGAACGAAGGGTCATCGTTCACCTGGGCCGGGATTCCGTTCGGACGCGCGGCGGCAACCGCAGGGCCGTTCCAGACGGCCGTCTTCGTTTCGGGAACCGCCGTGAACGTTTCATCGCCGATCAGGTAGAAGCCGCACTGTCGCGGCCCGATCGCGATGTCGAAACCGTTCGTGTAGGGGAAGCGCACACCCGTCTTCACGTCGAGGACGTAGAGAGAAGGTCCCGACCTCAACGCTTTCGCGATCGTCACCCGTCCCGCGTCGGCCTTGTCGCCCGCATTGTGGACACCGAGCAGCATTCCGTCGGAACCGGACTGCAACACACCGTCGAGCGACGAAGCGCCGTCTATGCGGTGCGGCATCGGCCCGGCCAGAGCCTCGATGGCGGCGGCAACCTCGCGAATCGTCTTCTCATCCCGTTTCGCAAGTCCGTCCGTCCGGACTTTCTCATACCAGAGGATCTTACCCTTGCCGAGCGGCGTGATCACGCCGTCCTTGAGGCCAAGCGACTTGATGACGGTGTTCCCGGCGGTTTTCGCTTCGAGAATGGCCGTTCCGCCAGCCTTCACGTAGGCGACAAGTTCCTTGGCGAGCGCGTCCGAGAAGACGTCGTCCTCCGGCACGTAGACGATCCGGTACTTCGCCAGCGCCTTCGCCGTGAAGAACGGGTTCATCACAAAGTCGAAGTCGAGGTTGCGGATCTCGCCCAGTGCGCGGCAGCGGCCATCCTGCTCGGCACGGTTGAAGTAGGGCCGGTCTTTTGGCTGTCCGTGACGGCCCTTGCGGATGTCCTCGCGGTAGCAGACGGAATCGCGGAAGACGCCGAGGTAACGGACGGGCGCCATCCGCGCGGCCTTCTCGCCGAGGCGCGTATACTCGGCGAAGCGGTAGAAGTCGGCCGCGATCTCGCTCTGTTCGCGCGAGAAGTTCTCGTAGCTCTGGTTCTCGTGGCTGAAGCCGTTCACGCCGCATATGAACGGCAGCTCGATCTCCTTGATGCGGTGCATCGCGTCCGGCTTCATGAAGTAATAGTGGTGATGGACCGTCCGCCCCGCTTCGTTGTCGAAGAGCGCACGCATGCGCTTGGCGACGTGCTTGCAGCGCGAGAAGTCGAGCCCCGAGAGCATCTCGACGACGACCGTGTCGAAACTGCCGATCTGCTCGGACATGAAGATCTCACGGCTCAGTTCGCCGTTCTCCGAATTGTAGACGAGAACCGGGAGGTCCGGCCGCGCCTTCTTCGCCGCGTCGTAGAACGCCTTGACGAGCACGCGGGCCTTGTCCTGCCAGGCGAAGAATTCGTCTGGGTCCTTCCAGTTCCAGTAGTCGTTGTGCTTCTCGCGCTTCACGTCCTGGGGCAGGATGACCTGCTCCTGGCCCTCGAAGTTGTTGTAGATGACGTCCACGCCGCCGACCTCGGCCATCCGGAGGTGCAGATCGAGCGCCGTCCTCTGGATATCGGCGTCGAACTTGGTGTCGAACTCGCGCCCGTACATACCGGGGATGAAGTCACCGCACTGCTTGACGACGAGTCCCTTCGCGTGCGCGGCGTTCGCCATCTCGAGGAAGTCCGTGCCGCGATACTGATCCGGATCCCAGCCCGTGAAACGCTTGCGGCAGTCCGGTGCGACGAGCGGACGGTTCGCCTGCCGCTCGAGGTCGCGGTAGAGCTTCTCCGTCAGCGGCATGTCCCACCAAAAGTACCCGCCGACGCGGATACCCGTCACCCCGTACGACCGCAGGTGGTCGACGATGTTCGACGCCCACGCCGGATCCGGCAGCGGCTTGCCCGACCGCCAGCCGTGGCCCGAATCCTTGCCACAGTTGATATCCGCGATGAAGTCGCGGTCGAGGCGCGGCCGCACGTACGGATATTCCGCGTACGGCTGCGCCGCACCGACGGACACCGTCAGCGGCGTTTTCCGCCGCAGGTATTCGCGCCGCACGTCGAGCGCCTGGCCCGGAAGCGCCACGAGCGAACCCGAACCGGTCACCGGCGCGTCCTTCCGCGCCTTGTGCGCAAAGGTAAGGCGCGTCCATTCGCCGAAGGCCTGTCCGCTGCCGTTATACCAGAGCCCCTGCAGCGCGGGACGGTCGAAGAGAAGCCCGCAGACGCTGGGCGACCGCTTCGAGGCGATCGCGTACCAACCTTCGCCGAACCACGGCGCCATCTCGAAGCGGGGCTGCGGGATCGAGTCGGTCGGGCTGTCCAGCGCAGCATCGAACGTGAGGAGCCTGCCGGTCGCGCCCGGATAGACGAACTTGTCGTAGGCGACGCCGCCGCCCACCGCCCAGGCGACGTTGAGTTCGCAGCGGTCGCCCTTCTTCAGCGCGTACGCCCAGTCGACGCGCGGCTGGTCAGCGTAGACCGAAAGCGTGACCGCGCCGTTCGTCCCCTCGAAGCGGACGCGCTTCACGAAGGCGTTGTCCTCGGTGACGACGCCGTCGGACCAGTCCGTCGCGCCGCCCAACGTCATCTCAAGCCCGTTCCACGCCCACTGGGTCGCACGCTCGAGCAGCTCATTCGAGGCGTCCGTGCCCATGATGCGCAGCTTCCTGAGGAATCCGCCCGTCACATGCTTCTTGTCGATCGTGACATCCAGCACGCCATTCAGAATGCGCACCTCGTTCGCAGTCTCGGACATCATCAGCGCCGTTACCGGTGTCTCGCGCTTCGCCGCCGGATTGCCCCAGTAGACGAGGAACGGCTTGTTCTCGTGGATCCTGAGCGGCGTCTGGAAAAGCAGCCTGACGGCCGCAGGTTCTTGGCCTTGACCTTCCGCTTTGCCCTTCTCGCAAACGCACGGCACGACCGTCTCCCAAGGCGTCACCACGCGCACTTCGTCCGGGTTCACCTTCTCGCCGAAGTCGACCACGCAATCGACGACCGCCTTCGGCTCCGGGACATCCGCATGGGAAGAGACGAGAATCGGCGCGCGGCGCTTCCAGGCCGCGTTCCACCACGGGCGGGAGGCCATGCCCGTCAGATACGCCGTGTTCGTGACGCCCGCGACCGGCACGTCGAGAATCGTTTTCATCCCCGCTTCGACGCACGGCAGAACAGCCGCGAGCGCCAGCCCCATCGCCAGACTTCTCTTCACCCCATTCCGCGTCCCTGTTTCCCGATTCCTACTTGATATACATGACGTCGGCCGTACCGTAATGCTCGAACGCGCCGATGTCGGGAGCGTCCGCGCCGCCCGTGTAGCGCGGGTAACGTCGGCCGAATCTGACCGCGACACCGTAGTCTGCGACCTTTTCGATCATATAGGTGCCCGCACCCGCATCGCACGCCGTCCAGTCAGCCGAACCGTCCTGGGTCTTCATCCAGTCGAGGACGAGCCCCTTCCCCCGGAGCGGCGACGCCCCGCGGAGCGTCAGGTTCGTCTCAGCGAGATTCCGGAACCCCGGCTCGCCGACGATCGTTCCCGCGAGGTTGCCGTTGAGGATGTTGCCGTCCCCGTCCTTCGGGAGCGTCGTCGCGACCTGATCGTAGCAGTTCGAGACATGCTCCGGCTTGTCGGTCGCGAAGGCCGGCGGGAGGCCGCCGTTCTTGTAACCGTGGAAAAGCGTGTTGCGGACGACGACATTCGTCTCGCGCTTACTCCCCGCTCCGATGGCGTAGTATTCCGTGTCCGAGGCGACAAAGGTGCAGTTGTCGATCTCCGGCCCGGTGGCGGTGTAAGACGAATAGAACGGGCACGACCCCGTGTTCCCGACGAAGACGCAGTTGCGGATGTGCGCGCGGTAGGTTGGAAGAGGCGAACCGTCGAACTGAAGGACCGCCTTGCCGTCCGTCACCGTGTGATTGACGAACCAGCAGCTTTCGAACACGAACGGGGTCGAACCGCCGCGCTGGACACGCGCGGCCTTCCCCTCGCCCCACTTTCCCGTCGCATTCGCCTCGAAGACGCAGTTCGAGAACCAGCCCGCCGAACCGCCCGTGAGCCATCCTCCTCCGCCGCCGCCGGAGGTGTTCCGGTGGAAGACGCACCCCGTCGCCGCAGGCCCCCCCGTGCCGGCGCCGCCCGATCCGACGGCTTCGTTGTCAATGATCAACGAGTCGCGCAGACCGCCCGAGGGATAGTTGATGTGGAAGACTCCGCCGGCATCGCCGTACGAATAGTTGTTCGAAACGGTCGATGTGCAGAAAAGTCCGGCGCCCTCGATCGCCACGCCGCCGCCGGAGGCGTTGCCGCTCGTGTTCGTCACGCATTTTTGGCATGTGTTCAGGTAAACGAGCGAATTGCTGACGATTCCACCGGTTCCCACGTAGAGCCCCCCGCCATAGCAGCGGGAGCTGTCATCCGTCGGCCGGACCCAGTTGTGGTGGACGCGGCAATTGTCGACGATGCCCGCGTCGCTCACATACAGGCCGCCGCCCACGAGTGCTCCCGTACCGCCGCCGACCGACATTGTCTCGGTCGAACAGTTCCGCACCTCGCAACGATAAGCGCGCGATGGCGTATCGGTGCCCCAGGCTTTGCCACCGATGAAAAGTCCGGCGCCGGCGCCCGTGACCTTCTGCTTCCTATCGTTGAACATCCAGCAGTTCTCGATCAGTGTGTCGAGGACGAGCGAGCTGCCGTTCGCGTAAACGCCCGCACCGCCGAACGCGGTCATCTCGGCGACGGCTGTGCCCGTGAGGTAGTCGGTACGCGTATCGAAGTGGCAGCCGGTCACGACGCAGTTCGAGACAACGGCCGAGCTGCCGTTCACATGGATCCCGCCGCCGCGGTACCACTTGCGGGAATCGACCAGATAGGAGAGCCCGTTCGTCACCGTGAGGTTGCAGGCGAGCGTATCGGTGCCGCCCACATAGAGGATATTGGTCATGCCGTTGCCCGTGAGGACCGTGTCGCGCGGATTCTCCGTCGAGCCCCTCAGCGTCAGCGAGCGCGTGAGCCTGATCGGCCCGAGGCCGTCGGCCGAGACATCGTAGTGCGTCGGGGACGCCTGCAGGACGATGGTCGAGCCATCCGGCACGTTCACCGTATCGGCGATCGCCGCGCGCAGATCGGTGACCGACGCCACGTTTATTTCGACCGCCGAAGCGGCGAAGGCGAGCAATCCGCAGCCGAGCGCCGGAAGAACACGAATCACGTTTGTCTCTTTCATGTCTTTGCTCCTGTTTTTATTTCCTCTTTTACCCCCCCGCCAGCCAGCAGCCAGCGTTGCGGTTGTCATTCCGCATTCCCCCTCTTAAGCAGATTGAATTTTACAGTTTACACCATTCGCAACACAAGTCAAACAGCCAACCTGCGGGTGCCTCGGAGAGACGTCGTTTTGGTTTCATGAAGTTTCATGTGCTTCATGGTTCGAACCCCGAGACCCAGATTCGCGCACTCAATCGCCGTCAACCGGAAACATCGAGATGCGCAGCTTCGCGTCCCCATATGGCACAAGCTTGAGGCTGTTTCCCTTCGAATCCGGGATCGTCAACATGCGCATCGCATCGCCAACCCTGACCGACGCGGCATCGAAACCGGCCGAGACCAATGGGACGTGCACATCACCTTCGGGATTGTTGTCGTCCTTTGAAGAGATCGGCAACGCATAGAGGATTGGCCCGACCGACACGCTGGCGTACTCGCGTCCTCGCGGCTCGTTGTAGTTGAACATCTTCTCCACCGTCGGTTTCATCGGCAGCCTCAACGTCACCACGTCGCCAGCACGCCAGATGCGCGTGATTGCCGCGAACCCGTTCTGTGCGGCGATCACCGTTTGTCTGCCGTTGACTTGCAGTTCTGGATTGGCGCACCATCCGGGAAATCGCACATGAAACGGGAACGCCGCATTCGGTGATTTGACGATCTTGAAGGTGATCGTATCGCTGTACGGATAGTCTGTGTGTTCCTCCACCTCAAACGAGCCGCTTGACAGTTCCGCGGCAAACCGGCACGGGCCGTAAAGTGTCGCCGCGACCCCGCCGTCCGCAGGCAGCATCCACATCGACGCGACGTAGTTGGGGAGAATACGGTTGAGCGCCGCCGTACAGCAAAGCGGCCAATGTTTCGTGTCGTAACGCGCCAGCCGGTCGCCGCGGGCACCCGTAAACGAACAGCGCGTGACATCGCTTGCCGTAAGGCGGTTCGGTTGTTGCAGGTAGACGTGCCGACGGTAATCCTCCGTCATGCAGTTCCGTCCGGCGTTAAAGAAATTTCGTTCGACGTCATCGCCCCAACATCCTTCGCCCAGTGCCGCCAGAAGGTTGATACGCGTCCAGCCCTCTGCCGCCACGACGCAGGTCTCCGTACCCCGTTCCGGCCCGGGATGCCCCCACTCCTCGTCCATCGTGGTGACACCGTAGGGTTGCCGCATGTGCCGGTCGAAAAAGGCGTACCAGCCGCGGACCGCGTTCAGGAGATTGGTATTGCCGGTCCATAGGTATCCGTCGAAAATCGACAGCAGGGCCTCCGAGGCGATGACACCGTGACGCGTAGGGATCTTCAGTAAACGCTCGTGAAGGCGACGGATGTTTAGCGTCTCCTCCAAATGCGCGGGGGGCGGCGTCAAATATTGGCTGAAAACCGCCGGAAGCTGACCGGGCTGGTGAAGCGCCTTTTTCCAGAATTCATCGAGCGCCCGGGCAATACGCTCGCTCCGCGTCACCTGATAACCGGCATATGCACCGGAGGGCAACGTAGGAAACTTGCCGTAGGAAAAAGCGTGTTCGTCAAGCGCGAAGTCAAGCGCCTTGAGCGCCCGGGCATCCCCGCTGACCTCGTGCCAAGCGCAAACCGGACGCGCAAACATCCCCGTCACCCAGATCAACCACGCATCCGAAATTTTCATCTCCAAAACCTGCTGGGGATCGTTGCGATCCAGCCACCAGCAAAATCCGATGGCATGCGGGTTCATCTCCGAGAGAACGGTATCCAGACGATTGGATGCGAGAGCCTTCAACGACGGATCATCCAACTGATACGCGAGCTTCACCAGCCCGTCAAACCAGTACGCCCCGCCCTCACAACTCCAGGCTCCGGGATCGGATACCCAGAGGAGATCCTTTCCGCGCGGCCTGGTTTCATTTCTCCAAGAGCGTGAGAACTGAACGTCCACCGCGTCCATGTGACCGGTGTATCCGTCGCGCGCTTTCCGCGCCATGTCCAAAAGCCAGCCCTCGGGTCTTACCGCCCCCGGCCTCGTTCTTTCCATGAACGGCGTCACGACCGGTCCGGCGAAACACCTGACGTGCGCAACGAACGAAACCGTCAACAGCAACCTCACAATCGCATCAAGACGCATTTAACCCCGATTCCTTTCCGCGATCACTCGACCGCAACCCCATCGTCGTGCCGATGACTATACTATACAAGGTATTAACTTGCCAGACTAGGGTATGGGATTGACAAGGTTTGCGGCAAGCAAAATTGTTGCAAAACTCTTCAAGCTTGCCATGCCGCTGCAAAGTTGCAATCTTACCGCATGGATAACGCGATGGCGGACGGATCGGTCCCGGAGCCGATGGCGGTCAAGCGGGCGGTCAGGTCGATGCGGGTCTGACTGCGGCGTCACGGCGCTCGCTTATGTTTGTTTAAGGGGAAAGACGATGGGCAGGTTAACGGTTGCGGCGGTGTCGGTTTGGGTGGCGGGCGTGTGCATTTCTGCGCAATGTTCCAGCGCGCTTTACGGTGCGGACGCGGGGAGTTCTCCGCGCGGAGGCGGTGGGTGTGACGCCTGGTATTATCCGCAGATGAGCATGGAGTTGTACCGGCTCGAAGAACTGAAACGGAATGCGCAGGCCGCCGGGATGTATGTGGGATATCCGGGCAGCGTGCCCCCGTACGCGGCAGCCGTAGAGTTCCGGCGTCGTTTCAAGCCAGGCGAAACGCGCGAATATTTCACGCACGGACGCGCGTTCAGCGAAAACTTCGACGAAAAGACCGGCATGCTCCGTGTCTCGGTGAGCGCACGGTATCTCGACACGCCGGCATTGCGCAGTCCGCTCAAGGGTTGGGAGGCGAGGGTGTCCGGTCCGCAACGGGACGACACGTGGCGCGCTGCCGCGCGTTATTCCGGCGGCGAGGTGCCGCCGCATTTAAGGTGGCTTGAAGAAGATCACGACTATCGGGATTTGAAGAAAATCGGGGATTATTACGACACGCAAAGGGAATTGCTTGCCTATGTGCAGACAAGTGGGGAAAAGCCGCCGAAACTTTTTGTCGGCGAATCCGTGCCGGAAATGAGGAATACGGTCCCGGTCGATTCAGAGCAGGCGACAGACATGGTGTTGGTCGCCAACGACACGTGGCGATCCAGGTCCGCGCTCGCGCTCAGATATTTTCGCTTTGAGGGAAAAGCCGAAAAGGTCAAGGTGATCCCGCTGTGGTGGCCGGGCATGGAGGAAAAAGGAACGTTTTCCGCGAAGGATAAACGTCACGAGAAAATGCGCGAGGTGGGGGTCCACACGCTCAAGCTTTGCTGCCACGACTTTTTGATCGACGGCATCAAACGCGACCGTCTGCCGTGGGGAGGTGATCTCACGGTGTCGCTGATGGCGAATGCGTATGTTCTGGGTGACCCGGAAATCTCCCGGCGCTCGCTTTCTGTGCTGGACGCATACACAACGGACGTGAACGGCATCGTGACCTATTCGATGTGGCTGATCATCGCGCACGATCTGCATCAGCTTTATTTCGCGGACCGCGAATTTCTGGAGGCGCGTTGGTGGCGGATCAAGCAACGCATCGAAGACCTGATTTCCCGCACCGATGAAAACGGCTTTGTCGCAAGAGGGCTCGACTGGGTGTTCATCGATTGGGCTGGTCCAAGGTCCGCTACCGCACTAGGGATGATATGGACAGGAGCACTTGACGCGGCGGCGAAGCTCGCCGGGCGCATAAACGACCCGCGTGCCGCTGAGTACCGTGCGCTTTGCGACAAAGTGAAAGCGAACCTCAACCGTCTCGCGTGGGACGAAGGGCGCAAACTTTACCGCGTCGATCCGTTTGAGAAGAATTCGGGGTTTGCGCGTCAGGCCAATATTTACGCGGTGATCTTCGGCGTGGCCCAGAATGAACGGGCGCAGGCGATCGGCGACGAACTCGCCAAAGATGACTTGCCGGCGGTAGGCACGCCTTACGTGTTCGGATGGGAACTTGTGGCCTTGGCGCGCACCGGACACCATAAGGAGTTTTTCACGGGCATGGAAACCGTGTTCGGCGCGATGCTTGATGCGGGCGCGACGAGTTTCTGGGAAGGGTTTAACGCCAAACAGAAAGGCGATGAGCGATATCGTTTTTACGGGCGGCCGTGGGCGAAAAGCCTTTGCCACGCATGGAGCGCGTGGCCCGCGTTCATTTTCGTTTCCGAGGCGATGGGGGTTAAGCCCACATCGGACGGCTGGAAAACGCACGAGGTAAAGCCCATTCCCGGAGCGGAGGGGATGAAGGCCGATATCCCCACGCCATCCGGGCACACAAAGATAGGGCTCTGAATGAGGCATACCGCTCGTTGGTTTCCGGTTTCGTTATTCACTATCCTAAAATAAGTTGTGGCGCAGCGGCGCGAAGCCAGCTCTCGCACACGGACCTGCCACAGGCCGCGCCGGTCATTCGAGGCCAGATCTAGCGTGAGCGCGAGTTGCCCGCGTTCGGCACCGTAATGCCCGCTCCACTCCGCTTGCGCGCCGGCCGGATCGAGAATCTCGACATGCAGCGGCACCACGGCATCGATCGGCTTTCCCTCTCGATCCATCACGGAAAATGTGCAGGGCAGACGGCTGCCGAGGCGCGCTTCTTGCGCGACGTCGATACGCACTGCATCAATGGCGCGTTCCGTGACCATCAGCACACAGCCGTCGCAAGGACCCAAGACGCGCGCAACAGTTAGCCGCCCGTCCTGCACATGCGCTTCCAAGGTGCGCCCTTCTGTCAGGTCGTACACATGACCCGAGGCGCGTGCCAACGACAGCACGGCCTCTGCCGGCAAGCCATTCTCCATCACCAGACCATGCTGCCCGACGTAATCGCCGAACTCACGCCGGTCGTTGACGGCGAAGAGATAATCGGTGGAGCCGTATGAACGGCAGCGGGGCACGACGTCCGGCGTTGAGGCATCGCAATAACGCTGGTAACGCGTGTCGATCGCCGTACGCAGCTCGGCAGATTTAGCGATCAAAGCGGCGCGGTCTTTATCCGCTTTGCGCGTCCGCGTGTAATGCGCGATCGTGATGTCAGCGCGGATAGCCGGGCAGAGGCGTTCATCCCCCACCACCACCCCGCCCCGCGCCTGAAATGCCTTAACCGCAGCCACCACGCCGGCTGTCAACACATCGCAGTCCATCATGACCAGCACACGGTACTTGCCCAGTCCATGCGCCTTCACCGTTTCATCGTAGATGATCTCAGGCTGAAGATGCGCCCACAGCAGCATCTGATAGGCGTCGCCGGTCCACCCGCCGCCCCAGCCGTAAGTTCCGCGCCGTGCGAACATCTGCGACGCGAAGCTCTCCAGAAACGCGACATCGCTGGGCCGGTCGGGGACTTGCAGCAAGGTGGGCCCCAGCGGCTCCACGACCTCTTTGATCAGGCGGCGCAACTCATGCTGTGTCTGCGGATGGGTGTAGCGGTAGGAGCCCTCACCGCTCTGCGGCACCAGCGATCCCCAGCCGTGATACATGATGCCGCGCACCGGTCTGGCCAGCTTGGTCCAGAACGCTTCGCGCAGATGCATGGGCGCAATAGTCGGGAATGCCGCGTCGGGATCGGTGTCCTCCCACGGCGAGGCGGGCGCTTTTCTGACCTCGTCCCCCTTGGCGATCGGTGCCGTCTGCGAGCGGTACCAGATGATTTGGGTCATCTTCATGACCTGCTGCGGCTGAGCGGCGCCGCGCGTCATGGCAAACAGTTCGTCGGTCGCCACTCCGATGCGGATCGGGTCGGGATAGGAGTAGGTCCACTGCGACAGGACATCCGCGCTCCCGCCGCTTCCGTAGACGCTCGCCACGCGTACCGCCGGATCGTGGAACGTCCAAAGCCCTTCCCGACCGGTCGACTGGAGTCCCCGGTGCAGTTCGGAGTTCATGCGGTTCCAGCCGTCGCCCTCTTTCCAGTACCAAGAGAGGAAACCCAAGAGCGGATGATCATCAGGGATCACTCTGTCGGACGGAAAATCGCTCAGCTTGGTGTAGTCCACGCCGTTTTTATTCGGTGCATTCGTTGGATAGTCAGAACCGGTCGCGCGCTGACACGCCTCGCGGTCATGCGCGTGCCAGCAGACGTTCGCACCGTCACGCACCTCGGTATGCAGCAGAGCCGCCTGCCAAGCCGGAAAGTCGCTGTAGGCCTGCGCCACCGATGCGCCCACGTTAAAGGCGAACGTCTGCATTTCGGGAAACGCCGCACAGAGCGTCGGTCTGTTATCGTTACTGACGCCCAGGCGATCCACACGCCGGAACTCCGGCTTGGCGTTGGCCACCCAGTGGCCGGGAGAAAGCGTCGCGATGATGCCGACATCATGCGCCAATGCCGTGTCCAGCATCCGCTTGACCTCCGCGACGTGCTCAGGTGTTCCGGGCGCGACCGGCTGTCCCGCTTCGAAGATACGCTTGCCATCCGCTCCGAACCCCAAACAGTGCGTGAACCCGATTTCCGTCAGGCGCGGCAACTCGCGAATGACGTTGCCCGCTCCGTAAAGGCCCCACATCACCACCGGCATGCGCGGCGGACGGCGCGGCATCAAGGTGAACGTTACGCTCTCCTCGCTCACATAGGGGGCTGTCGTTTCTTTCAAGGGGGTCTCGACGCGCAGTCGCAGCGTGTAGCTACCGGGACGCAACGCCGTGTCGACCGGCACCTCGATCGTCCGGCTCTCGCCCGACGCGAGTTCCGGGATCTGATGGCGCGCGGCTTCGCGTCCTTCGACCGTACAGAACACTGAGACGTTGCGCGCGGCTTCGCGTTGGGCATTGGCCAGCGTGAAACGTAAGGACGGCGTCTTTTCCATGCGCACAAACACGCTCCGGTCGGATGTCAGGGCCAATGTGACCGGACGGAACTCCAGCGCGCCTTGACACAGCCGCACCTGCGTCAGATACCCCGGAAAGCCGTGATAGTAGCTGCCGATGCGGTCACCGATGGAGAGCGGATGACTGCCCGGCGCGATGCGCCCGCGTCCCGTCCGCGTGACCGTACCCTGCGCGGCGCCGTCCCTGAAAAACCGCACGGTGCCGGCGCCGTCATAGGTGACCGCGAGATGCGTCCAGATGTTCGTCGCAAACACCGAGGGCTCCGAACTATACACTTCCGAATCATCGCCGAAACCGAGCCGCAGGTAGGCGCGCCACTGGCCGCTTTTATCGGCGGCTCCCAGCGTCCATTGATAATCCGTGTGCGCCACGTACTTCTTGTCGGCCAAGAACGCTTCGGGATAATCGACAAACTCAGGCTTCGGCTTGATCCACATCTCCAGCGTGAACGCATCCCGAGGCGAGAGCGAGGTGTGATTGGCGACAACAGCCGCGTGACGCTTGTCTTCCACCGGCCAGCCGCAGAACGACTCCAGGCAGGAACCCCAACGGGCGTCCGGCACCAGCACGGCACCGTGCAGCACCGCGTCGCGTCCTCTACCCGATGCATCCTTCAAGTCTGCGAAAGTCCACAGCCCCACCACCTTCTCGCCGGTCGCATCCGCGCCCGTGTAGGGCGACAGCCAATTCTCGCACGGCTGCTCCGCGTGCAGGATCCACGCCGGCATTGCCAGCGCACACACCAATCTGACACCGTCTTTCATATGTCCCTCCGTCAATCGATTCCACTCGCATTATGCGAAAGAGTACAGTCGCCTGTCAAACGAGTTTCATTCGTTCCCCCTCCCCCTTTTTCGCCTGGCGCGGGCTTTCAGGATTGACTCTTTTCGCCCCTCCCCCACATAATAGGTGGTGATGGGGGGAGATTCATCATGAGAAATGTAGGGCTGGTTGTTGTTTTGAGTGTGTGCGCCCTCGCGGTGCGGGCCAGGACGGTGTACGTGGATCTGAACACTTCTGCGGTCATGCCCGACGGCATGACGTGGGAAACCGCGTATCCGACCATCGGCGAGGCTGTCAGCAATTTGCTTACGAATAATTATGAGAGCGGGAGCGCCATATACATCGCGCCCGGACACTATGCTTTGTCCGAGCCGATTCCTGCTATTCCCGGTTCAAACCCGGTCACGTTCTACGGTGTCACCAATGTCCTGCTGAAGGCGAACCCCGGGTTTGCCCAGCAGGTGGTCATCGACGGGCAAAACGCCACCAACGCTTTTGAGGCGATTCAGGGGTATGCCAAAGGCTCGCAGTTTCACGGGCTCACCATCGTCAATTGCCGGAAAGATGTCTTTGCCGCAACCGGCCTGGAGCTCTATGGCGGTTCCGCCATCAACGCACGCAACTCTGATGCGGTTATCTCGAATTGCATTATCCGGAACTGCTGGTCGGGCGGTTTCCGCGAAGGCGGTACGGCGGGGTGCATTTACGGCGGTGCGGTCGCTGTGGCGAACGGGTCGGTCGTCGACACCCTCTTCGAGGACAACGGCATCACCAACGCCTGTGCGTCCGCAGAGTCGCAAACCCTCACAGGCCTCCGTTTCCGCGGCGGAGCGATATGCGGCGGCGGCTACAAGGAGTTTCGCGGCAACATCTTCCGCCGCAACAGCATTGTCGATCCGACGGGGAAATGGGGGGACCTGGACGGCGGCGCAATGCATGGCGTCGGGACACTGACGGCGGATTGCCGGTTTGAGACCAACCGCGTTTGGAGCAGCAGAACCGACAAAGCGGCGGGAAGGGGCGGCGCCGTCTTTACCGAGGGGAGCGGCAAAGTTTTCTCCAATCTGGTTTTCGTCGGGAATTCGTCGGTCTCCCAACCGGTCTGTGTCAATGCCAGCGCTCCCGCGCTGTTTACGCATTGCACCTTTGTCGGCAACCGGACGGAGCGCTACGGCGCTTCTTTGACGACAAGCCTAAAACTTGGGGCAGGAAATGAAGCGGTTATCCGGCATTGCCTTTTTAAGGACAATTACTCGCCAGGCGGGGTTGCTGACGGTTCCGGCACAGCGGTTCACGCGCACCTGAATGATACGCAGGGGGGGTATCGGGGCCTCTTTATCCATGACTGCGCGTTTGTCGGAAACGTGAACAAAGACTTTGGCATGGCGGCTCTCTCCACTTGGTCTGGAAACGGCGGCGCGTACGTTTCCCTTTCGAACTGCTATTTTGAGGCCAACCTGAGCGCCACCAACAGCGGCACACACGCCCTCTTGGCGATTAACTCCGGCCTGAACTTCTCCCTTGTGGATTGTTCGTTCATCGGCAACCAAAGCGGAAATAACGGGAATCAACCGCTTGTCAAGCAGAGCGGACGCGAAAACGAGGTCGGGTCAACGACCAACTCCGTGGTGCGCAACTGCTTTTTTTACGGTAACGCCTCTTCACGGGTTCTGGACATCTCCAATCCCGTCGCGGACATCGGGCAGGAGTTCCCCGGAACGCGGGTGGAGAGCTGCACGATCGCGGGCAACCGCCTGAGCGGCACGAGTGAAGCCATTCTTGCCCAAACGGGCAAGAAGTTTTACGTGTGCAACACGGCGGTGTGGGGAAATTATCAGGCCGGGACGGCTGACAACTATAACCTGAATGCGAGCATGGCGGCGCAGACTTCGCACTCGTATATCGGGCCGCAGGCGATCGCGGTCGACGCGTTCACGACGAACGTGTTGAGCGGCAACATCACCGAGATCGACCCCGGGTTTGCCGATCCCGCCAAGGGCGATTTCCGTTTGAAGGGCCGCTCTCCGCTTAAAAACGCGGGTAAAGCGCAGCCGTGGATGGCCGGGGCGAACGATCTTTCCAATCAGGCGGTGGTGTGGGACGAAACGCTGACGCAAGGCGGATGCGATGTGGTGCGCGTTCCTGCGTTGCCCCGCATCTTCCCGACCGTGCCGGATATCGGCTGTTTCGAATCCTGGGCGCCCTTAGGCACGGGCATGTATGTCAAGTGAAACAAGAGGAGTGATGATGAAAACAAAGGCGTTCAGGGCCACGGTCATCGTTGCCGCTACAATCTTGGGAGCGGCAGTTCAGGCGGCAGAGTGGTATGTCGACAAAGACTCGACGGCCGACACGCACGACGGCGGCCAGGCGACGCCTTTTCTGACAATCCAAGAAGGACTCGACGCAGCCTCGGCGAATGATATCGTCCATGTCGCGAAGGGGTCGTATCTCATTTCAGCCCCCTTGACATTCAAGGCAGACGGTGTTTCGCTTGTCGGTGACGACGGGGTCGCCGCGAATACGGTCATTGACGCACAGCAACTCACGAACTGCGTGACGAGCACATATTTCAACTCGCACTTCCATAATCTGACCTTCACGAACGGCCGTTGCGAGGTGACGAGCGCCTATGGCGGCGGCGGCCTGTGCCTTACGAAGGGCGGCGCGGTCATATCAAACTGCATCGTCACCAGTTGCGCCGTTATCGGGACAGGCGAGATTGGAATTGCCGGCGGCGGCATCAAAGCGAACGGGGGGGATCTCATTGATTCGCTCGTCGAGCACTGCTGCATCTCCAACACCGTGACAGAAGCCTACACGAATGCGACATCATGCAATGGCGGCGGTGTGCAAGGTCTCTCCACGGGACGCCGTTCGATCATCCGCAACTGTTCCGCAGTCTGCACCCGTGGTGTGGCCAGATATAACTTTATGCAAGGCGGCGGCGCGCATGGCGGCAGTTGGTACGACTGCGCCTTTATCAGCAACCGACTCGTCAACCCGCTCGAGATTTACAACTGCCGCGGCGGCGGGTTGTTTACGGCCCTGACCACGGTCTCGAATTGCTATTTCGAAGGCAACTACATCACCGGCAAGGGCTCGGGCGCTTTCCTCGACAGGGTATACGCCTGCGGCAACAACTCCTTCATCGGCAACATCGGCAGCGCGCAGGCGGGCGCCGCAATGCATGGAATAGCGGCTTTCGACTGTTACTTCGAGGGCAATGACCTGCCCGGCGGCGGCAACGAGTGCGGCAGCGGCGGTTTATACCTCGACCAAAACGGTGTCGCGCACGGTTGCGCGTTCCGGAACAACTCGGGGATATTGGGCTCAGCGATGCAGAGCCACGGCGGAACCGTGGTCTCGAACTGCCTGTTCGACAGCAACCTGTGCACCTATGCCGGGAAATACGGTGGCGGTGTCGTTTATTATGGCAACCAGAGACTATCGACGTTTTTGTCGGACTGCGTGTTCATCAACAACAGCAGCACATCCGATGGCGCGGCGTTTTACGCGTTCGGCACGTCGAACGCGACGGTACGGAGCTGTCTTTTCGTCAGCAATACGGTGAAACATGTGCTGTATATTTTGGAGTGGAATGTCGCCCAATCCGGGATTGCAGCGGGGGAGGGCGCTTGCGGGAGAGTCGAGAACTGCACGATCGCCGACAACACGCTTTTGGGTTCGTCGTATGCGCTTAAGGGCAGCCAATATGATCTTTTCCAGCGCAACAACCTTATCTACAACAACTGCCTTGAGGACACGACGACGAGCCGCGCGCTGGAGGACTGGTACGCGGGAACGAACGTGGTGCGGCACTGCTTTATCGATTCGCGCGCCTCGAATGCCGCGAGTTTCGACAAAGACGGGAATGTGATCGGGTCGGATCCGATGTTCAGGGACAGTGCGCAGGGCGATTACAGGCTTACGCGGCGTTCGGCGTGTTACAACGCAGGCACCAACCTTGCGTGGATGACGGAAGGGGCGCTGGACATGGGCAACGGTTTCCGGGAGACCCATCCAGCCACGATCACGGCGTTCGGCGAGACTTTCCCTGTGGGCGTGAAACTCGAAAAGATCGATCCGTGCGCGCGTGTTGAAGGCGGTAGGGTCGACATCGGCTGTTTCGAGCTTTTCCGCCCGCTTGTCTTTACGATGAGCGTCAAATGACCCCCCGTGAGTGACAAAAACCCCGCGCATGCGTTCAGGGAGGGCGCACGCGCGGGGGTGTCCTTAAAATCAAACGGTATCCTTAGAAGAACATGAATGTTGAAAAAGTCCTGACACTGTCCGTTCTGGCGGCCGCTGTCTGCGCCTTGTCCGGGTTTGCCGCAGACGGTGCGCCGACGGCGAAAATCAAGCCGTGCGCAGGTTCCGAGATCCGTCAATTCGCACCCGGCGAGCGGCTGTTCTTCGACCGGCATTTCGTCATTTCCAAAAAGGTTGCGCCGCAGCTCGTGGGCAAGTCCTTTGTCTACGCATCCATCAACGGCATCTCCTTCCGGGTGACGCAGTCCGGGGAAATTCTGGCGCTGACGCCGCCTGCGGAGTTCACCGACAAGGGCGGCAAGCCTTCGCAAGAATCGGAACTGAAGAAGCTCGGGTTCGCGGAGGTGAATGACATTCCCGTCTCGCAGCTCTTCAACACGTCCGACAAGGAGAAGGTCCGCGTCTGGCGCAAACAGGTGAAAGAGGGCGAACGCTACGAACTCGACTACTGGTGCGTCATCGCGGGGTTCGATCCCAAGCCGGCCGTAACCGTGAAGAAGGACGTCCCGCGCGAGACGCTGTATAACGGGATCGTCCTCGAGACGGATCCGCGTGACCGGACTGATATGCGCAAGTACGGACGCTATCCGCTGCCCGTGCCGTATCTGGACAATCCCCCGGCAGTAATCCCCGTGGATGCCGGGCGTCAACTTTTCGTGGACGACTTCCTCATCGCCTCGACCACAATGGTGCGCACTTGGCATAAGGCGCAGAAGGATCCGAAGAACCCGGTGCTCCGTCCCGAGACCCCGCTCGAGCGCGGTGCGCTCGGGCCGATCAAAACGCCGATGGCAGCGCCCTTTTCCGGCGGCGTGTGGTTCGACGCGACGGACAGGCTCTACAAGTGCTGGTACTGCGCGGGCTGGTTCGACGGAACGGCGTACGCGTATTCCAAGGACGGCTACAACTGGGAGCGCCCGGTGCTCAAGGTGGACGGCAAGACAAACCGTATCGTGAAGCCCGAGACGCGGGACGGCAAGAACTGTCATCGCGACTCCGCCGCAGTCATCCTCGACCCGGACGCGACGGACGGCAACCGCTTCAAGGCGTTCATTTGGTCACGTCCCCAAGGCGGCGAGATTTTCACGTCCGCGAACGGCACGGACTGGGAGTGGCGCGCCGCCTGTGCCTGGAGCGGTGACCGCTCGACCCTCTTCTATAATCCGTTCCGTAAGGTATGGTGCTACTCGCTGCGCGACTTCTGGTCTGCCCGCTCGCGCCAGCTTGCCGAGAGCAAGGACTTTGTCGCGGGTGTCGCCTACACGAACCGCGTCTGCTGGCAACGCGCGGACTGCTGTGATCGGCGTGACATGCGCTGGGTCTACTGCGAGGAAGGCAACTACGAGAAGGAACCGCCCGAGCCGTCCCTCTATAACCTCGATTGTGTCGCCTACGAATCGTTGATGTTGGGCGCGTACGCGATCATGTCCGGAGCGGACAACAGCGAGTTCCAGCGTCGGGGCTCTCCCAAGCTCACCGAACTCCACCTCGGCTTCAGCCGCGACGGCTACCACTTCTCGCGTCCCGAAGACCGTTCGCCGTTCATACCCGCGTCCCGCACATACGGTGCGTGGGACCGCGCTTATCTGCATTCGAACGCGGCGATCTGCCTTGTGAAGGGCGACGAGCTGCTCTTCTATTACACGGGCTTTGCGGGACAGATCGGGGAGTGGAAAGACCATCCGGTCGGAGGGCTTTACACGCTCGCGCAGATGGGTATCGCGCGCCTGCGCCGGGACGGCTTCGCCTCAATGGATGCCGGCCGTTGCGGAGGCGAACTCGTCACGCGTCCGATCCGCTTCACCCGGGGCGACCGCCTCTTCGTGAACGCGAATGCCGCGGGCGGCGAGCTTAAGGTCGAGATTCTGGATGAGGATGGCCAAGCACTTGCGGCTTCCAAGCCATTCACGGCGAATGCCGTCAAATCGGAGATTCTCGGCGGACTTTCCTCTTACGCGGGCAAAACCATTCGTCTTCGCTTCACCGCCCGCGATACGCAACTTTACGCATTCTGGTTCTCCGACGCCTCAGGCCGGTCCCGCGGTTATCTCGCCGGCGGCTCTCCCGAGGCGGACGGCCTCAAGGACGAGTGACATGCATTGACGGGAATATACAGCCAGCAATCAATAAAACCCAAAACAACGCTTTCAGACAGGATTACAGGATTCATTATGACTGGAATAAAACGGGCACATCATGTAAATCATGTAGTCATGTCCGAGTTTTTTTAGCAACACAGTGTACGAGGGGTATGGACATGAAACGACAAATGATGTTGATGACGGGGATCTGTCTGGCCGGTGCGGCGTGGGCGCAGGAGAAAGCGCCGCTGCCGCCGGCCGTGCAGGCGCAGATGGCGGCGGAGTTCGCGAAGGCGAAGCTCGTGACCGAGGGGCTTTCGGATTATGAACGACCCTGGACGTTATCGGCCTATGTGCCGAACGACCGGATCGTCTGGGAGGTCGGCGAGCGGCCCGAGGCGGTTTTCGAGGTACGCGGGGCGGACGGCCGACTTCTCACGAAAGAGCAGCTCACGAACGTGACGATGTCGGTCTCGTGGTACCGGACACACGAGACGACGGTCGAGGATATCGTTCTTTCGCAGGAGGGAAACCCCGTGCGGCGCATCCTCACGCTGGACAAGCCCGGCGTTGTCGCCGTGACAGCGAAGCTCCGCGGCATTCCCGAACCGCTTAACGGACGCTATCCGAACGTGCGTGATCTCAGGCAGGCGCGCGTGGATGAGAAGGGCAAGCGCCATTCGCTCACGCTCAGCTATCGCGTGGGCGCGCTCTTCAACCCGCTGGAGATCAAGCCCGGCAAACCCATCCCCGAGGGTTTCGATGCGAAGTGGCGGGAGTTTCTCGAAGAAGACGCGAAATACTCCAACGTGCCAAAACACTTCCGGCGCCGCGGCACAAACGATGCGGAGAACGTGTGGGTATACGCGGGAGTGCTGGACTCGCCCGGCGGCGAGGTGCACTTTGACTGGGGCGTGCCGAAGGTGGTGCGCGAAGGCAAGGGAAAGCTGCCGATCCGCGTCTTTCTGCAGGCGTATGGAACCGGTTTCCACTTCGCCGAGACGTGGATCAGCGGCGAGCTGACGCTCGGCATCAACTGCCATTCGATCTCGAACCGCGCGTCGAACGCCTATTGGGACGAGGCGCGTAAGCGCCACGGCAACTTCGGCTTCCCGACGAACGAGAATGCGAAGGTCGAGACGTGTTATCACATTAACATGTTGCGGCGCGACATTCGTGCGCTCCGCTGGGCGATGAGCCATCCGGGTTGGGACGGCACGAACCTCTATGTGCACGGCGACAGCCAGGGCGGATTCCAGACGTTCGCGCTCTCGGGCCTTTTCCCGCAGATCACGAAGGCGTGGTCGATGTGCCCGTGGTACGTCGACGTCGGCGGATCGCAAAAGCACTGGCGCCCCCTATGGCAGCCGGGCCCGGATTTCGCCGATCCCGTGCACCACATCACACGCACAAAAGCCCAGAACATCACATACACATTCGGCATCTGCGATTCTGCCGGGCCCGCAGACGGCATGATGGCGATGTTCAACGGCATCCCGGACACAACCGCGTTCGCCGAGATCACGATCATCCAGAATCGCGGTCACGATGCGGGACATACGAGCAAGGACCTGTTCCCCCATTATGTGTTCACGAAGCGCTTCGGTAAGGTGACAGGCGCGTACCACTTGCCGACCGGAGAAACGAAGAGGTAAGAGAGGCGGAATATCATGAAAATGTGCATTGCGGTCATGTTGGGGCTCGCTGTAACGGTGACGTTCGCGGACGGGACCAAGGCCTATGCCAGACCCGGTTCGGATGGCGGGCCGTTGTACACCGCGCGCGGGGATGCGCCGCGGATCGCAAAAATGATCACAGAAGCCCAAGCGGCGGGACGGCGCGAGGTGGTGATTCCATATCGCAATGACGCGGCCAACGACGACAAGTGGATCATCGAGGAGACCGTGCTGATCCCGTCTGGCATGAAAGTGATCCTGGACGGCGCGCGCCTCGTGCAGGCGGACGGGGTTTGTTGCAATCTTTTCGCGAACGAGCACGCCTGGACGGACGACCGGTGTACGGCGAAGGCCGAGGATCGCGATATCGCGATCGAGGGCCGCAACGGAGCCACGCTGGACGGCGGCAACTGGAACGGTCTGGGCGAGCGATCGAAGCCGCCCGAACTCGCCGGAAAGCGGCTTGTCCACAACTGCTTCGTCTACTTCCATAACGTTAAAGGGTTCAAGGTCTCGGGGCTCAAATGCCGCCATCAGCGCTACTGGGCAACCTGCTTCAGCTTCTGTGAACAGGGCGTCATCCGCGATCTGCGCTTCGAGGCGGACATCTCTTGGGTGAGCGAGGACGGCAGGGATCATCGACCCAACCGCTTGCCCGGTAAATACGTGAACCTTTGGGTGAAAAACGGTGACGGCGTCAATTTGCGCAAGGGCTGCCACGACATCGTTGTCGAGAACATCACCGGCTGGACAGAGGACGACGTGGTCGCGCTCACCAACCTCTGCGGCGAGGAGATGAAAGACATCGTCGAAGGCAAGTCGACCGACATCCATCACATCACCGTCCGCAACATCCGTGCGGGGACTTGGCTCTGGTTTAATCAGGTGCGGCTTCTCTGTTGCGACGGTGCGAAAGTGCATGACGTCGTCATCGACGGGGTGCATGACGAGTACGATCCGAGTTGGATGAACTGGCAACGCAACGCAAGCGCCGTGCAGATCAACGACAGCGCTGAAGAATACTACCGCAAACGCAACTGCGCGATGGGCGAGATGCGCGACATCGTCATCCGTAACGTCACCTCCGGCGCCGGGTTCCCAATCCGCCTGTTCTGTCCCATGCAGAACGTCACCATCGAGAACCTGCACCTCCTTCCCGGCGCGAAGGGCGCGCTGGCCGTGCAGTGTGACGCCGAGTTCGACAACGTGACCGTATCCGGGATCACTGCGGACGAGACGGTCCGCCTCTTCAGCTTCCTCAACTTCCATCAGGCGGAGGGCGCGATCACCGTCCGCAATGCCCGGGTGCCGGAGGCGGAACACCTCATCCGCAACAGCGGCACGTGCCAGATGACGCTCGAGAACGTTGAGATCGGCAAGCTGAACGGCGAACGCGAAATCAAATCCTGCGGCGGACACTGGATCGGCGACAAGGTGCCCTTGTATCAAGACCTCAAGCCCGGGACGCGTCCGTGACCATGATCGTTGCCCATCGCGGCGAACCCCCACATCCCCGGCCTGCACGGGAAGCGGATTCGCAAACTCTAAGCCATGAACAAGAATGATCTGAGGAGACGATGAAGACATTGACGATCGTCGCGGCGGTGTGCGCGCCGGCCGTTCTGCTGGCGGGGCTCTCGGTCAGTCCCGTGTTCATGGACAACATGATCCTCCAGCGCGACAAGCCGATCCCCGTCTGGGGAAGGGGCGAGGCAGGGAAAGAGGTGACGGTCGACTTCGCGGGCGCGCGGGCACGGGCAACCGTGGACGCGGACGGGCGCTGGGCGGCGACGCTGCCGGCGCTCGGCGTGTCGAACGATGACCGGACGATGACCGTGACGATGGGCGAAAAACAAGGCTTCTTCGCAAGGCTCTTCGGCTGTGCGCCCGAAGGCGAGCGCGTCACGTTCGCGAACGTGCTCGTGGGCGATGTCTGGCTCTGCTCGGGCCAGTCCAACATGGAATACTCGTTCTGCTGGTGGCCGTACTCCATGGACCTCTCGAAGGCCTTCTGCACGAACACGCCGAACTTCCGCTATTTGCGCGTGGCGCGCCACAAAGCGCCCGTGCCGCGCGAAACGCCGGAGATACAGGGCAAGTGGAGTGTGCTGACGGGGCAGGTGTGGTTCACGGCCTCGTGCGTCGGCTGCTTCTTCGCGCAGACCGTCATGGAGAAAACCGGGAAAAAGATACCGATCGGGCTCATTGACTCGAGCTGGGGCGGCATGAACATCGAACCGTACATTGACCCGACGTGCCTCCGGGACGACGACCCGAAGGCGCTGAAGGCGATCAAGGACCGCTACGACGAAAACGCGAACCCGGCGACCGCCAAGGGCCGGATGAAATGGGACGCGTACCTCGCCCGGCAGAAGGCGTTCGTCGCGGACATCGAGGCGGCGGTCGTCGACGGCCGGCCGCCGGCCGGCGATCCCGCCGAAGTCCCCGTCTCGCACACCTACTGGAACGGCTGCTACCAGGCGATGATCCATCCGTTCGCGAAGTATCCGGTCAAGGGCGCGCTCTGGTACCAAGGGTGCGGCAACTATCCGGATAACGAGAACTACCAGTATCTCCTGGAGGGCCTCGTGCGCGGCTGGCGCGAGGCGTGGGGGTACACGTTCCCGTTCTACTGGGTGCAGCTCTCGTCCTTCGACAACAAGGGTGTCGTCGACGACGCGCCGGCGGGCGGACTCGGGTTCACGCGCGTCCGCGAGGGCATGCGCCGCGCGATGGCGACCATTCCACACGGCGGCATGTGCGTGACCTTCGACCTTGGCGACCCCAAGGACATCCATCCGCGGGAAAAGCTGCACGTCGGCCAGCGTCTCGCGCAGTGGGCGCTTAAGAACGAGTACGGCTTTGACGACATCGTGCCGTCGGGGCCGAATTACCGCGCGATGAAGATTGAGGGTGACAGAATCCGTCTCTCATTCGACTACGTCGGGTCGGGCCTCGCCGTCGGCTACAAGAACAACTTCGACGACAGGGACGTGAAACTCATGCCCGAGGCGAAGTTGAGCGGATTTGCGATCGCAGGCGAGGACCGCACATGGTTCTTTGCCGACGCGGTCATCGACGGCGACACGGTTGTCGTTTCGTCGAAGGACGTGAAGAAGCCGGTCGCGGTGCGCTACGCTTATCGCACGTCGCCGATCGGCGCGAACCTCTACAACCGGGAGCTTCTTCCCGCTTCGCCGTTCTGCACGGACGATTGGGAGAGGGAGAAGAAGTGAGAATGGGAATTGGGAAACAGGAATAAGGAAACGAGGAGATTCAGGATGAAGAAGACATGGATTATTGGTTGTTCGATGGCAGCGTTCGCGGCGATGGCGAACGTGAAACCGGCGAATGTGTTCTCGAGCAACATGGTGCTCCAGCGCGATAAGGTCGTCCCGGTGTGGGGCACGGCCGATGCTGGCGAAGAGGTCAAGGTCTCGTTCGCGGGGCAGTCCGTTGCGGCGAAGGCCGATGCCGACGGCAGGTGGGAGGTGAAACTCCAGCCGATGCCGGCCTCGAAGGAGAACCGGACGATGGTGATCGAGGGCAAGAACAAGATCGAGTTCAAGGACATCCTCGTCGGCGATGTGTGGCTCTGCTCGGGGCAGTCGAACATGGAGATGAGCTTCAACTGGGGCATCTACGACGGCGAGGCCTTCAAGAAGGAGGCGGCCGAGAAGTTCGACCCGATCCGCTGCGTGAAGGTCTCGAAGATCCACTCAACGTGGCCCAAAGCCGATGTGAAGCTCGATCATCCTTGGGCCCGTACCACCGCGAACGGCGGCATCGCCAACTGGACGGCGACCGGCTATTTTTTCGCGCGCAGGCTTGTCCAAGAGTTGGACATCCCCATCGGCATCCTTGACGACAACTGGAGCGGTTGCCGGATCGAGCCGTTCATCCCGCTCTCGTCGTTCAAGAACTACAGCGCAACGAACGGCGCGTACGCCAAGCAGGTTAAGAGCTTTCTGGAGCTTCAGGAGAAGACCGATCCGCGCACGGAGGCGGGCCGGAAGGTGTTCGCGAAGTACGCCGCAGAGATGAAGGCGTTTCTCGCGGCGGTCGAAGCGGCCGTCGCGGAGGGGAAGCTCCCCGAGGCCGACATGCCGGTGCTGCCGAGTGTCAGCGCGACCTCGCAGTACAACGCGATGATTGCGCCGATCGTGCGTTTTCCGATCGCCGGCGCGATCTGGTATCAGGGTTGCTCGAACGGGCAGGAGGGCGAGTCCTACACCGAGAAGACCGAGATGCTCGTCAAGGGCTGGCGCGAGGCGTGGGGTTATGAGTTCCCGTTCTACTGGGTGCAGCTCGCGTCTTTCACGGCGAAGACAGACGATCCGAAGGGCGGCAACGGCTATGCGCTCATCCGTGACGCGCAACGCCTTGCGCTCAAGCGTCTGGAAAAGACGGGCATGGCGGTCACGATTGACGTCGGCAACGACAAGGACATCCATCCGAAGGCCAAGGTGTTCGTGGGCGAGCGTCTCGCGGCGTGGGCACTCAAAGGCGCGTATGGCCGGGACGTCGTCCCCTCGGGTCCGCTTTTCAGGGAAGCGGAGGGGCTCGGCACGGCCGAGGTGACGCTGTCATTCGACTACGTCGGCGGCGGTCTCACGGCAGGTGAGAAGGACAATCTCTCCAACGCGCCCGTCAAGCTCCTCCCCGACGCGAAGCTCGTCGGCTTCGCGGCCGAGGTCGAGGGCGGACAGTTCGTCTGGGCCGATGCGAAGATCGCGGGTGACAAGGTCGTCGTGACGGCCGGCGGCAAGACGATCCGGAACGTCCGCTACGGCTATCGCGCCAACGCGACGGGTCTTGCCAATCTCTACAACCGTGAAGCGTTGCCGGCTTCGCCATTTGCCACTGAAAACAAATGGTAAGGCGTTCGCATCGCACTCCTGTCTGTGTATTGCGGCAGAGCGATGGCCGCATGGATACTCAACCACTGAAACAATCTCAAAGCCATGAACAAGAACGATCTGACAAATGCAGCACACCGGATTTGCAACGCTGACACCTTCGGCACCGGTCACAAGACGATTCGGCTTGCCGTTTTCGCGGTATCGGTTCTGACGGCGGCCGCACCCTGCGTACAGGCGGCTGAAGTCACGCTTGACTACACGTATATCGACGGACGTACCCGTCGCGAGAAAATGCCGCTCGATAGCGAGAACCGGCTCGTCGTCAAGGCAGACCATATCGGACCGGGCGTGAAGACACTTGACGTCGCGCCCGATTTCGCGACGGCGAAAAAGGGCGAAGAAGGCTACTTCCTCATGCCGGACGGCCTTTACGGTACGTTCCGTGCGGACAACGGAAAATTCTATCCTGCCGCGCGCAACTACCATCCGCTCTTCATCATGAAGACACCGCGCGTGAATTTCATGGCGCATGCGACGGGTCTGGCCTATTCGTACGAGACGCATGTTGTCGCGAAGAACGGCGGATACCGTCTCTTCAACCGCTACAACTTCAACGGCGATCCCCCCTATGAGGATCTTGTCATCCGCTTCCGTTTCGGCGCGGCGGATGTGTCTTGGTGCGCGTTCGCGCGCGAATACCGCGATGATCAACTGAAGCGTGGCGCATGCAGACCGATTAACGAGCGCATGAAAGACTTCCCCGCGCTCGCGTACGCCGCGACGAACATCGAGGTGCGGCTGCGGCTGGGCTGGAAACCCGTGCCCGCGAAAGTGCGTGACCAGACGCCGTTCACCGAACCGCCCGTCAAGGTGGCGATTACATTCGACCGTTGCCGCGACATTATGCGGGAATTCAAGCGGCAGGGCATTCCCGAGGCCGAGTTCTGCCTTGTCGGTTGGAACAAGGGTGGACACGACGGGGCCTATCCGCAGCTCTTCCCTGTCGAACCGAAGATGGGCGGCGAGACGAAGCTCCGCGCGCTGTTGAAGGATGCGAAGACAATGGGCTTCCAGACCGTCGCGCACAACAACTATTCGGACGCATACCTGATCGCGGACTGCTTCGACGAGGAGTTCACGCTAAAAAAGAAGGACGGATTGCCCAAAACGGCTGGAACGTGGGGCGGCGGCTTCCAGTACCTGACGTGTCCGCAACGGATGTGTGAGCGCTTCCTCGTGAAGGATCTGGAGATGATGCGTGATCTCGGGTTCTTCGGACTCCACTATACCGACGTCATCGCGTCCCAGCCGCTCAGGAAATGTTACGACCCGAGGCATGCGATCAACGAGGCCGACTGCATAAAATGGTACGCGCGCATCCAGTCCGAAACGAAGAAGCGTCTCGGGGGCTTTGCGTCAGAGGGCATCTTCGACTACTGCGTCGGCGACCTCGACTATTGCCTATACGCCTACTTCTACAAGCTCGTACCGGGCGAACTGAACAAGATGGTAGACCGGCACGTGCCGCTCGCCCAGATCATCTACAACGGCATCGTTCTCATCAATCCTTTCTGCGGCACGGTCAACTATACGATCAAGGACAACGTAAAGCGCCTCAAGCTTGTCGAGTTCGGCGGACGTCCGATTTTCTATTTCTATACGAACTTCGTCGAAGGCTTCCGCTGGATGGGTGATGAGGACTTCACGTGTGCGACCGACGCGGAACTGACGGCGTCAGTCGCCAAGATCAAGCAAGGATATGACGAGTTCTGCCGTCTTTCCGATCTGCAGTTCGTCTTCATGGACGAACACGAGTATCTCGCGTCGAATGTGACTTGCACGACCTACGCGAACGGGACGAAGGTGATCGTCAATCACGGAACGGCTGATTTCCCTTACAAAGGTGAGGTCGTTCCGGCTGGCGACTGGCGTCGGTTTGATTCAACAGAAGGGAACCCCGTCGCTTCCCTTCTGCGGTCAGATCGTTAGAAGGTGCTGGCGGAGAACGATTGCGACGGCTTCGGGGAGGTAAAATGATGGGCATTCGAATGAAAAGCGGGATCGTTTTAATGGGTGCGGTGTTTTTCACCTTTTCTGCCGCATTCGGCGGGGTTTGGGAAAAATACGCCGGGAATCCAGTATTAGGCAATGCGAAGCTCGGAACCTGTTTCGACGTTAACGTGGTTACGAACGGTCCGGCCCCGTACACGATGTACTTCTCGTGGCGACCAAAGAAGGCGATCGCGCTCGTGCGGAGCGATGACGCGCTGTCGTGGACACAGGAGCCGGAGATCTGCCTCGAGGCTGACCCGACGAGCGGCTGGGAGGACGATTTGAACCGTAGCTGCACCGTCTTTAAAGACGGCAAATGGCACATGTGGTATACCGGCCAGGCAAAAGGCGGTTCGAAGATCGGCTATGCGACAAGCGCGGATGGCATGAAATTTGTCCGCGTCCGCAAGGATCCGGTGATGGTTCCCGAGAATGATTTTGAAAAAAAGTCTGTGATGAACCCCTACGTCCGCTGGGACGCGCAACGCGGGGTCTGGCGCATGTGGTACGCCGCCGGCGAGACCTACGAGCCGAACGTCCTCTGCTACGCCGAATCGAAGGATGGGGTCGATTGGAAAAAGTGGGAGAAAAACCCGATGTTCGGCAAGGGCGCTGCGGAATCGTGGGACCGCGACCGCGTCGGCGGGTGCGAGACGCATCCGCTTCCCGACGGGCGCTGGGCGATGTTCTACATCGGCTATTCCGACATCGACACCGCGCGCATCGGTTGCGCGATCTCGCCTGACGGCGTCAGCGACTGGAAGCGTATCGCGCAAAATCCGATCATCGCCCCGGATCTCTGCACCTGGGATGCGAGCGCGTGCTACAAGCCGAGCGTCCTGCGTGACGAGAAGAACAATCGCTGGATGCTCTGGTACAACGGCCGCAACGGCTGGTCCGAATACGTCGGCATGGCGCTGCACGAGGGACTTGACCTTGAGGCGCCATCCTCGAAAGTGCCTGACACGAAGGCGCTCCTGTCGACCTATGTGCGCGGATTCAACAAGTTTGACAACGAATGCGTGACGAATGCCATTCCGAACAGCGACGCGGAGCGCTTCTTGTCTGAGAACGTGCCGCTCTTCGCCTGCCCTGATAAGGACATTGAGCGCACGTACTACTTCCGCTGGTGGACCTTCCGCAAACACCTGCGTCACGGCACGGGCGTCTGGACGGTGTCGGAATTCCTGCCGAAGGTCGGCTGGAGCGGCAAGGACAACACGATCGTCTGTCCCGCTGGCCACCATTTCCTCGAGGGCCGCTGGCTCCGCGATCCGAAATACATGACGGACCTTGCGCGCTTCTGGTTAACAGACAAGGAGTGCACTCACCGCTGGCAGTATTCGAGCTGGCTCTATACGGGCGTCTGCAAATTCGCGGCAGTCGCCGGGAAGGAGGCGTTGGCGGACGAACTTCTGGATGCGGCTGTCGCATACTTCGAGCGCTGGGAGAAAGGCTTTGACCGCCGGAAGTGGGACGAGGAGGGCAAGGGCTCGATCCGCATGGGCGGCGACGGCAAGGGACGCTTCCTTTCGGCCCGCACGAACGAAGGCACCGAATTCACCCTGACGCCGAGCGGATACCGTCCGCTCTTCAACGCGGCGATGTGGAGCGAGGCGCATGCGATTTCCGAGGTCGCCGCGCGTCTCGGCCGCTCGGACCTCGCCACGCGCTACGCCGAAAAAGCCGCGGTCATCCGCCGCGGGCTCGAGGAGATCTGCTGGAGCCCCGAGATCGCGTTTTTCGTCGCGGCCGACACCAACCGCACGCGTTGCGCCGTCCGTGAACTCCACGGCTATGCGCCGTGGTATTTCGGCGTGCCGACGGACAAGAAGGCCGATTGGTCGCAGCTCTCGGATCCGCAGGGATTCGCGGCGAAGTACGGCCTCACGTTCCCCGAGCGCCGCGCAAAAGGTTTTGTCCTCGCTTACAGCGGACACGAGTGTCAGTGGAACGGTCCGAGTTGGCCCTTTGCGACATCAATCGCGCTCACAGCCCTCATCAACGACCTGCACGCTCGTCCCTCAATCCCCAATCCTCAACGCTCCACGTTCAACTTCTGCCTTTGGCAATATGCCGCGCAACAGAAGCTCATCAAGGGTATCGCTGTCCCCTGGATCGATGAGAACGCGAATCCGGACAAGCCGGACTGGATTTCACGCACGATCCTGCACAAGCGTTCGAAGGAGAAAGTCAAGTTCGAGCGCGGCAAGGACTACAACCACTCGACGTTCTGCGACCTCGTGATTTCGGGGCTCGTAGGCATCATCCCAGAAGGTGCGAAGGGTTTTACGGTCAATCCGCTCGCGCCAGCGGCATGGGACTATTTCATGCTTGAGCGCCTCAATTATCGCGGACACGAGGTTTCGGTCGTCTGGCGCCGCGGCCACGGCGGACTGACCGTCACGGTGGACGGCAAGGTCGCCGCGCGGCGTGACGATCTCGGGCGTCTGGCGATCAGGTTCTGACAAAAGGACATTCTTGAAAGTCATGACTATTTCGAAAAACGGCCTGCTGGCAATTGTCGTCGGTTCGATGTTGTCTGGCGTTGCTGCGACTGGCGATTCTGGCCGCGTCGAGGTGACGCTCGACCGCTCGCCGGATCGCGTCGAGACGCCGCTCAATCCGCCGCTTGTGCGCATCGGCACGCTGGTCGCGCGCGAAAAACCCGACCCGTCGGACGACCGCTGGCAGATCGGATGCGAGGTGCTTGACCGCGACTTCGCGAATTTCGACGAGTACAAGGGATTCCTCGTGCCGCTCGGCATCCGCAACGTACGCTTCCAGGGCGGCTGGGCGAAGTGCGAGAGGACGAAGGGCGTCTACGACTTCTCCTGGCTCGACGCACAAGTTGACTGGGTTCTGGCGCATGGACTCAACCCGCTCATCGAGACCAGCTACGGCAATCCGATTTACAACGACGTGCGGGCGGATCTCGGCGGGGGATTCCCGTCCGGCGAGAAGGCTCTTGCGGCGTGGGACGCTTGGGTCAACGCGCTGACGCGGCATTTCAAGGGCCGTGTGCGTGATTGGGGGATGTGGAACGAGCCGGACAACAATCCGCAGCACACGCCCGAAAGGGTCGCCGCGTTCAATGTCCGGACGGCGAGGATCGTGAAGCGCAACATTCCCGACGCGCGTGTCGCGGGGCTTGTCTTCAACCATCCGGACACGAACCGCTTCGACCGTGCCCTCAAGGCGATGGGGCCGGACACGGCACTCTTCTGGCGATTCGTCTACCACAGCTACGAGTATAATCCCGAGTCGTCGTATGGCGATGTCGCGCACTGTCAGGCTCTGGTGAAAAAGTATGCGCCCCATGCCGTGCTCTGGCAGGGCGAAAACGGCGCGCCGAGCGAGACGGTGTATACGCTCGCGCTGCTTGGCCGGCCGTGGAGCGAGTATTCGCAGGCCAAATACAACCTGCGGCGTATGCTTGGCGACCTTGGACGGAGCATCCCGTCAAGCGTCTTCACCATCTGCGACTACAATCATGTGGGGCGCGAACTCGGGACATTCGGACTGCTGCGGGCCAACAAGAGCCATGAGGTCATCGGCGTCAAGCGCGCGTTCTATGCCGTGCAGAACGTCGCGACGCTTTTCGACTCGCGTACGAAGCTTGTCGCCCGCCGCAATTATTCCAAGGACGGAACGATTGAAATCTGGGAATACCGGCGCGACGGGAAGCGGCTTTACGTTTTCTGGGACCATAAGGACGGGAAAAGCGTGCCGCCGTCCGAGTCGTTCGAGCTGCGTCCATTCGTGATGGACGTCCCGAAAGGCGCCGAAGCGCTCGAGACCCCCGTCTGGATTGACTTGCTTACAGGGCGCATCTATGAATTCCCGAAAGAACGTGTGCTGCGGCATTCGGACGGCATCACCTATACGGACATCCCGCTTTACGATTCGCCGTGTGTGCTGACGGAACGGCTCGTGGTCGATGCGGCGATGCTCGCGCCGACGCAGTCAAACGTGCGGACGCGGGCATCCCATTAATCTCTGGCAAGGTATTCAAAACAACGTATTGGGAGTATGGCAATGAACGTTAAACCGGGTGCCGTTTTTGTTCCGTGCCTGTTGGCGGCGGGCGTCTTGTTGGCGGCGGAACCGTTTTGCGAGGAGGCGAAGGGGTGGAAACGGGTGCCCGCCGTGAGCGATGAGTTTGACGGCAAGGCGCTGGACAAGTCCAAGTGGGACGATTGGTGCGCGTCGTTTCCCGGACGCGTGGCGGCCGGGATGCGCGGCGAGCCTTGCGTTAACGGCTTCAGGTTCGCGCCCGACAACGTCTCTGTAGAGGACGGCGAACTCGTCCTCACTGCGCGGCTCCTCACCGATGAGGAGCGGAAGTCTCATCATCAGGAGCACCTGCGGCATGGCCCCTACGCCACCTCGATCGTCAAGAGCCGCAAAAAGCAGGTCTACGGCTACTTTGAGATCCGCGCGAAAACAATGAAGGCGTGCGTCTCCAATGCGTTCTGGCTCTATGACCCCCACTCGGACGATCCGCGGGTAAAGTACACGGCGGGCGATGTTTCTGAAGAGATCGATATCTTCGAAGTGACGGGGCGTCCCGACAGCCGCGGACGAAATCCGGACTGCTCGCGCAAGTACTACAACACCTTCCATCTCTACTGTACGCCATACCTTGAAGGTGTCATCAACGCGAAGAAGATTAATCCGCCGGACCGTGCCTTCGTGACGAAGGTGGACTTCGATTTCTGCGACGACTACCATGTGTACGGACTCCTCTGGACGCCGGAGAAACTCGTGTGGTATCTGGACGGCAAGCCGGTGAAGGAGCGGAAGAACGACGGACTCTTCCACCGTCCGTTGCATGTCACACTCGACAGCGAGGTGTTCGTCAGTTGGTTCGGTGTGCCCGATCCAAAGGATCTGCCTGCGAAGTTCCGCATCGACTACGTGCGCGTCTGGGAATGTCCCGTCTCCGGCAACGTCGCGCTCCGCCCACGCATGAAGATCGAAAAGGATTCCTATGACTGGTTCGAGCGACACAACGAGGCGATGGCCTGTGCCCGCGCACGCAAGCCCGAGATCGTGTTCGTCGGCGACTCCATCACCCACTTCTGGGCAGGTGGACGCACTCTCGGCGGCGAGGCGGCGCATCCGCGCTGGAAGCAGAAGTTCGGCGCGTACCGTACGCTGAACCTCGGCTACGGCTGGGACCGTACGGGCAACGTCCTGTGGCGTCTCGACCATGGTGAGATGGACGGACTGGATCCCAAGCTCGTTGTCCTGCACATCGGCGGCAACAACTTCTCCGCGACGAAGAACTATCCCGGCAACAACGCCGAGGAGACGGCCGAAGGCGTTCTCGCGGTGCTGGATAAAATTCGCACGAAGGTGCCGCAAGCGCGCATCGTCACGATGGCCATCTTCCCGTTCGGCGAAAAGCCCGACGCTCCGCATCGTGTCAAAGCACGCGCGGCCAACAAGATTCTTGCCGTGGAAGTGCCGAAGCGTCCGAACACGGTCTTCCTCGACATCACGGACAAGCAGGTCGGTGCAGACGGGATCTATCCCAAGTCTCGCGCCAACGACTTCGTTCATCCTACGGACGCGGGCTACGACATCTGGTACGAGGCGCTCAAACCCTATTTGCCGTAAACGGTGCCGCCATTTTTTACCCCGGCGAGGATTGTGCACCGGGATGGAGAATGGTAACATTATTCGATGAATGTCGAAAAGGTCGTGGCGACCGTGGCGATTGCCGCGGGTGTGTGCTTTGCGGCGAATGCCGCAGAATGGAAGACGCTTCGGGACCTGCCGGTTTCGGCGGTAGGGAATGCGGCGTATCTGACGTCGATGACGGAGCGGCCGTGGTGGAACAAGGCGTGGACGCGGCGGACACCGATTCTGGTGTCGTCCGCGGCAAAAGCGTCGTGCGGCAAGATCGTGGTGGACGCTGTCGTCGACTTCGGGGAACAGGTGAACCCCGCCGAGGTGCGTTTGGTCACGCCCTGGGAAACCGAGGTTCCGTGTTGGGTCGAGGCGAAGGAAGGGACGAAACTCGAACTCTACTTCGAGACCGACCTGCGCATCGAGGAGAACCGCCCCTTCCTCGTCTACTGGGGCAATCCCGCGGCAAAGGCGCCGGACTTGTGGCCGACGATGACGATGCGGGTGAATGACGAAGAGGTGCGCATCGCGAACGGCGTCCTTGACGTCACCTTCGATAACCTTCACCGCACCAGCGGTCTTCTGAAGAAAATCCGCGTTCTGGCGTCCCAGACGCCGAATGAACTCCTCGACCGCGCCTCCGGTTTTGCTTGGGACGGTTTTTCGCTCCGTTCCGGCGCCGCCGAACCGTGGTCGAAGGCCAAGGTCGTTGCGGACAATCCCTTCAAGAAGCAGATCCGCTTCGACAGCAAGAAGGTTACGCTGGACTTCACGCTTTACGCCAATCAACCGCGTGTGGACTACGCCTACACGCTCAAGCCAGGCAATGAACAGGCGAACATCAGCATCTCATGGGCCTGTGGCGACGGGACGGGGGAGGACGATCTTTTCTATCCCGGCCTCGCGGGCAAGGTGCTGTCGCTCCGCGCTTCGCTCGACCATGCGACGGACTGCATTCCCAACCCCCACTACGAGGGGCTGGGGAAGTATCTGGCGGAGGGCTGGTACGCGATCCGTGACCGCAAGCAGCATGAGGTCGTTGGCATGATCTTCGACCGCCCCACTCTCGCATCCTTCGATTACAGCGGCGCGGGACAGTACGCGGGCGAGCGCTCGGTCATGACCTTCCGCCACCAAACCGAAAAGGACAGGCCCGTCGGCGGTTCGGGTGCGCTCGTCGCGCTGATGGGCGGGGTGGACGATGTGCGGAATGAGTACCTGCGCTACTGTAAAGCGCCGATCATCTCCGTCGGCAAAACCGAGGCATACCGCGAAATCGCGGTGCGGCGTCCGCGGATTGACCGCGACTTCTGTGCGGACTATAACATCGGCAAGGGCGCAGGCGCGGGATGGGAGTCCGGCGAGCCGCTCGAAGGTGGCGAGTGGTGTTCGAACATCGTCGACCGCGTCCGTTCGCTCGGCGGCAACATCGTGCGCATCGGCGGCTACGGGTGGCAGGATCTGGCGATCACGAAGGAACTTTACGACCGGATCGCGAAGGTGTGGGCCCTCCCGACCTCGCGCTCCAGGAATCGGAAGATGCCCGAGTGGCAGGAGGGTCAGTACACCGGTGAGAAGTTCCGCCAACATTGCGCGGCCGCGCATGCGAAGGGCGTGGCGGTCAGCCTGTGGTCCGGCTTCGTCCCCGGCGTCGGCTTCGACAATGACATGCTCTGGGACAAGGATGCGCAGGAGCTCGATACCGAGCTTCAGTGCCTTTACGCCGACCTCGGGGCGGACATCATATACAACGCCATGGCGTGCCGCGAGGGCGCGCATATTCCAACGGACGTCATAAAGGGACGCGGTACCTCGTGGTGGCTCTGGGACGATCCGCGCGACTTCTTTAAGACCGAGGATATCCGCACCGAGGCTATCAAAAAGTTCTACCGCGATTGCAAGCGGCGTCATCCGGACACGCCGGTCGTCGTCATGAACTCCGAATGCTCGATCATCGAGCGCGAGACCATGATGACGGATCAGGTCGGCGCGTTCGACTCCGTCTATTGTGAGATGCTCCCGCTCTGTGACAATCCGCGCACTCTGCCGCATACGAAGATGGCGGTGAAACGCCTGCGGGCGCTTTACGACAACGAGGCGGGACGGACCGTCCACGCTCATTTCTACTACTACGGACACGATTGCGTGCAACGCATCCTGCAGGTCGAGCTTCCCTACGTCTGGGGCATCAACGGCTTCACCTTCGAGAACCTCACCTACGAGAACTTCGGTAAGGAGCAGCCGAATATCACGGCGGACGCCTACCGCTTCCTAGAATACACCAAGCTCGGCGACAAGGTCGCAAGGATGGCGCCCGTGAAGGATCTCGCCGTCTTCCGCGACAACCGCGCTTACGTTGACGACGTCATCAACCACCGCCGCGGCAAGCCGTATGCCTACAGTACGCAGCAGGACGGACGCGCCAACGCCATCGCGGAGATCCGCAACTGCGTCTATGACATCGTGATCGATCCGTTTTTCACCGCCAAGGCGCTCGCGAAATACCGCGCCGTCTACGTGCCCGAAGACCTTTCCTTTGGCGAAGACCGCGCGAAGGAGCTGATCGGGTACGTGCAGGCCGGCGGCGGTGCCATTGTCGAGGGCCGGACCGTCGAGGGTAACGGTCTGTCGAAGCTCGGGCTTACGGACGGGAAGGTGACGGATCTCGGCAAGGGCAAAATCGTCTGGCTCAAAGACGTTCTCACCGACCGCCTTGCGCGTCGCGACGCGAAGGCGTTCGCGCAGGCAAAGGAGCTGATGGCGTCTGTCGGCTGCCTCGCGCCGTTCACGCTTCCGTCCAAGACGCTCGATGCCAACCTTCAGATTTCCGAAGAAGGCATGTTCCTCGGCGTCTTCAACGATGGCAAGGAGGAAGACAAGGGGAGGGCGACCCTAAACCTCTCACACCTTCCAAACTTCTCGCACCTCTCAAACCCGCTTTACGTTCTCGACGTGAAGCGCGGCGTGCGTTTCCGCTATACGAATGGCTTCGAGGTTGTGGTGGGACCGGAGCAGTGCGGCTACTACCTCATCGGCGATGAGAAGTTCACAGCGCTGCCGGAGACGTCCGGCGGAGCATGGTTTGGCGCTTCCGCCTCACATGTCGGCGAACCTGGGAGGGGCTGCAAGATGCCGGTGCTCGACCGTTCCGAAGCGTTCCCGCGCGTCCATGCGCTGGAGTATGTGCGCGGTTCGGAGAAGAAGCCGACGATGATCCGCAGATCGATGCTGGCGGCGTTCGACATCAAGCAGGTCACACCCGATGCCTACGATCCCTCGCTGTTCGCCGCAGCCATCCGCAAGGCGACGTACCTGCACCTCTGCGCCAATGCCAAAGGCGCGGACCGGGCGTTCGCAGACTGCCCGGAGGAACTGAAGGCGATGCTCAAGCGCGGCGGAGCGATCCTTTTCGATCGTACGCGTCCAGGACCGAACGCGCAGAAGTTCCTGAAAGAGATCGGCGTTTTCGACCCCTATCCGTCCGCCAAGACCAAGATCGGCGACGGGAAATCCGTATGGGACGAGACCTTTCCGTCCAACCACCTCCTCTCGGCCTTCAACCGTGTTAAGGAGGGTTATTTCGGCAACGATTTCATCCGTCGGCTCGGCAGGGACGGCGGCCGTTACAATCTGGCGTTCGGCCAGTGGGATGCGGAGACACAACTCACGCCATTCCGCGCCGCGCTCAACAAGGATTACACGCACCTTATCATTCAGGAGCACGTGCTCGGCGCAGGCAAGGTTGCCTTCAACGAGAACGCGCGCTCGTTCAACGACTGGTACGAGTCGAAGATGTATGGCGACGCGCTCCTGTCGTGGCTCATCGGGATGCCGGTCAAGGACTATAAGGACAAGGCCGAACGCTACAATGGCGGACCCGGGAAAGCGGTGGAGTGAAAATGATGAACAAAATCATGGCGGCCCTTGCGGTCGCCTTTGGGGTTTTCTCCGCCCTCGCGGCGGAGACGGTCGAACTCAAGGCGAAGCCGACGGTGACGCCGGTTGAACTCAACTTCGGTGACACCGTGAAGTTCACGCTCTTGAACGGAGAGACGCGGACGATCCGGCTTGTCGACACCTCCGCGCAGATCATCGAGATCCCGACTGTGGAAGGGCTCGTTTTCATGTTCGACGTGACGCTCGAGGTCGATGGCCACCGCGTCAAGATCGACCGCTATACTGCGACGCAACAGGCGTTCTACGAGCCGATTGTCATCAACGGCATGCGTATCTGGGCGGATATGGCGCTCAGTGTCTACGATGTGATCCCGATGCGTTATCCCGGCACCGGCAACCAGCGGCAGCGTCCGTGGAAGGATATGCGCCTTGCCCTGCAGGATGCGACAATCGAGGATTGTCCGGTCAAACTCTCGAAGTGGTTCGACTACCGGCACCCCTCGATCTTCATCGGCGACTGCTATCACGGCGGCGATTGCTGGATGGGATCCTTCGGTGCTGGCGTTGCGCATGGCGGCCTCGACGTGAACCAGCGCGAGGGCGACCCGCTCTGGGCACCGATGGACTTCGACGATCAGGGCTACTTCCAGTCGCTCGCCACAGGCAGCAACAACAACCGTTGGCGCGGCTGGCGCACCTGGCCGGACGGTTCGATCTGGGCGTTCCAGTGTCACCATGTCATCACGCAATACGTCGCGCAGGGTATGAGCGTCAAGCAGGGGACGCATCTTTTCGACGGTGCCGGCGTCTGGGTCGGCTGGTATAACCACAACCACTACGAGTTCAAGGTCGCCAACGGCAAGATGCCGGATTGGAATGCGGGCGGAAGGAATAGCGCGGATGGACGCGGCGGCCGTGCGCTCGAACACGGGCAGCCCGAGGTCTACCATCTTGATCCGTGGATCTACTTCCGCCAGATCTTCCGTAACGAACGCGAAAAGACGGGCTACGTCTATCCTGAGATGGCGCCGCCCGGTCCAGCGAAGACGGCCGAGGCGGTCGTTTTCGAACTGACGAAGGGCGGATCGGATGATGTCTATTGGGACTTTGGCGACGGCGCGTTCGGACGCGGCGCGAAAGTGACGCACCGATATGCGAAGCCCGGCCTCTATGCGGCACGCGCAGTCATCGTGCGTGAAGACGGCTCACTCGATGAGGTGATCCGCCATCTGACTGTGAACGGTGCGGCAAGTCTGCTGCCGTCGCTGATCGTCCAGTCGGACGACCATCGCTTCCGCCCCTGGCCGACGGGAACGCAATACGCTTTCGGTTACGATCTCGTCAACTACCGCCCGGGCGGTTTCGAAATCAAGGCACCGATCGGACAACGCAATCTTCCGACGGAATCGCGCACGTTCCGCTTCGCGAACGCTGGCGGCGGCGTGTTGCCCCCTATCGCCGCGGCACTTTCCGAGCCGTGTGACTGGATCGTCCTCCAGCCGACTGCGGACGGCGTCACGTTCACGGTCGATCCGATGAAGGCGAAGGACGGCGTCAACGAGGCGGCGATCGTGCTCAAGGGTGAAGGACTCCTGAACGGTGAGGTCACCGTGCCGGTACGGCTCGCTAAAGTGAAGTGCGGTTACTACACCGGAAGTTTCCGTCTCGATAGCAATGCGCATACGTGCTTTTACGCTACGCCCGGTTTTTGGTGTTCGCACCGATTGAGCGGAAGCAAGCGGTATTACAAGATGTCCGGCAACCGTCCCGAATCGGACGCCATCGCGCGTTTCATCCCCGAACCGATGGCAGCGGGCACCTATCGTGTACGCGTGGACGGTGATGCGCCCTGGGCGGCCGGCAGCAAATGTTGGGTGGATGTCAAGGATGCGGCCGGCCTTCATCGCGTCCGCTTCGAGCCCGCGAAGTCCTGGACGGTCGGCACTTTCCGGTTTGCGGCGGGCGGCGGCAATTACGTCGAGTTCCGCACGCAAGACAGCGTCGGCAGCGTCGCCGTGAACCATCTCGCGTTTGATCGCCTGCCCGACACCCCGCCGGTCGCCAAGGCGCCGTACGTTCCTGAAACGATCGAGCTGAAGGCGAAACCGACGGTGACGCCCGTTGAAATGAACTGCGGCGATGTAGTGAAATTCACGCTCCTCAATGGTGCGACACGCACACTCACGCTCATTGGCACCTCGGCGCGCATGGCCGCATGTACGACCACGGAGACGATCCTGGGCTTCGATGCGACGCTGGAGATCGACGGACACCGCGTGACATTCCAACGCAACACATGCGAGCCCGAGGCGTTCTATGAGCCGTTCGTCGTGAACGGACTGCGTATCTGGCCCGATATGGCGCTTAAGATTTTCGACGTCATGCCGATGCGGCAGGCATGCGAAGGCAACGGCCGGCGGCGTCCGTGGAAGGATCTGCGCCTTGCCCTGCAGGATGCGACGATCGAAGACTGTCCGGTCAAACTCTCGAAGTGGCTCGAGTATCCGCGTCTGGCGCCGAGTGTCAACGATGGGCGTGTCGGCGGCATGTGCTGGATGGGTTCCTTCGAGGGGCATCACATCCATGGCGGTCTCGACATCCGTCAGCAGCCGGACAAGACGGCGCTTTCGGCACCGCTTGATCTGGACGATCAGGCACCGTTGCCGGAAAGGACGAAACATTCGCGCGAGGGCCGCTGGCGTGGCATCCGGAAATGGGACGATGGATCGGTCTGGGCGTTCGAGTGCCATCACATCGTGACGCAGTCCGTCCCCGCGCATGTGAGCGTCAAGCAGGGAACGACGTTCCTGACAGGCGGCAAGCCGCATCCCGGCCACCATATGCACACGCATTTCGAGTTCCGTGTCGCCAACAACGGAATGCCCGACTGGGACGCGAGCACCTATGCGCGTGACGGCGGAGCGGGGACGCGCGCGCTCGAACACGGCCAGCCCGCTGTGTATCACCTTGATCCGTGGATTTATTTCCGCCAGATCTTCCGCAACGAACGCGAGCGGACGGGCTATGAATATCCCGAGTTGGCCCCGATCGGTCCCGCGAAGACCGGCGAGGCGGTGGCGTTTGAAGTGTTGAGGGGATGTGGCACCGCGACGAATCGCGCGGAGGTCTGCTGGGATTTCGGTGACGGAGCCTTCGGCCGCGGAGAAAAGGTGACGCACCGCTATGCGAAACCGGGGATTTACGCGGCGCGGGCGGTGTTTGCACGTCCTGACGGCACGTTCGACGAGGTCGTCCGCCACCTGACGGTGGACGGGACAAGGATTGCGGTTCCCGATCTCGTTGTGAAGTCCGACGAACCCGCTTTCTTCCCGCATCCGGCGGGAGTTCCACAGGCGTTTGCATACGGACGCGTCAATCTGCGCCCTGGTCAGTTCGCTTTCATAACGGACGAGAAGCGGCCCAGTGCCGAGACGCGCACATTGCGTTTTGCGAACGCGGGCGGTGGCGTGCTGCCGAAGGTGACGGCGACGTTGAAAACGCCGTGCGACTGGCTGACGTTGGCGTCGGTGGCGGAGGGTGTCGTCCTGACGGCGGACGGCACGAAAGCGCCCGCAGGGGTTTCGGAGGCGGTGATCGTCCTCGCCGGCGACAACCTGCTGAACGGAGCGGTTGAGGTTCCGGTGCGTTTCGATGTCGGGGCGCACACCTTAATCAAACGTGACCGCCTCAACCTCGATGCGTCCGGTGTCGGCTTCTATGCGACGCCGGGGGGATGGCTTGGTCTTGCGGGCGGTGCATTCACGTCCGGCGGACGCAATCGTCCGGGTGAAGTCGCGCGCTTCACACCGCAAATGCTGGAGGCGGGCGAGTACACGGTGTGCATACCGCTCAACACGCCCTGGCCAATGGGCCATCAATGCAACGTTCGCGTACGGGATGCCGGGGGTGTGCAGACGGTGCGGTTCGATCCGGCGAAGTCAATGACGCTCGGGGCCTTCCGTTTCGCCGCAGGCGGCGGCAACTACATCGAGTTCGAAAGTGCCGGGGCCACGGGTGAAGTCGTCGTGCGCAAGGTGCGTCTGATTCCCAATCGTTAAAGGGGAGAACAGGACAAGGAATATGAAAAGCAGAATACTGATGGTGGCGATATTGGCTGCGGTCAGTAAGGGAATGGCGGCTAGGACATCGCGTGTCTTCGGCGATAACATGGTCCTTCAAAGCGGTCGTCCGATACCCGTGTGGGGCACGGGCGAGGTCGACGAGACCGTATCCGTCGCGTTCGGCGGCAACACCGCATCATGCCGGGTCGGTGCGGATGGCAAATGGCAGGTCGTCCTCAAGGCCGAGAGCCCTGCGGTGGCACCGCGCGAACTGACGATCACCGCGGCATCGGGTGCGCAGACGTTCAAAAATGTGCGCGTCGGCGATGTCTATATCATTATGGGCGACCGACATGTTGGCTGGCCGTTCTGGTCGGTCGGCGCGGAGATCAAGACGGATCTCGATCGCTACGCCGACACAAACCTCTGCTACTTCATTTCGCCCATCCAGCGGCGCGCGTCGTATCCGCTCGATGACCTCGAACCGCCGACGCCGCATGCCGGCTTCTGGCGCAGTGTCGTCAACAAGGATCGGCTTAGCTCTTTCGCCTACTTCTATGCGCGCGAACGCGCCGTGAAGACGAAGATGCCCGTTGGCGTCATCGTTGTGACCGGCGGGGCGTACGATCGTTGTGATGCGCGTATGTTCATGCGCCCCGAGGCCTATGCGGCCAGTCAGAACGACAAGGGCAATCCGCAGGCATATGACGCGCTCAACCCGACATCCGAGAAGGGGCTCGCCGCGCTCAAGGAGGCGGCCGCCCGCATTCAAACGTGGGCCGATGACGCGCTCGCGCTTCCACAGGGTGAATATCCCGCTTCCAACATGCCTGAGTTGCCGAATCTGGAGAAGTATGGACAAGTCACTACGCATTACAACTACCAGATGTCGCCATTCGCCAAGACGCCGATCAAGGGCGCGGTGTTCTATGCGGGCTACGGATGGGGATACGACCCGAAAGAAGCGCCGCTCGCCGAAGAACTGAAAACCGACATGCGCCGTGTCTGGGGCGACGACATCGCGTTCACCATCGTTCCGGTACCGGAGAAGACCGTGATGGAAGGGGATTGTCCCTCAGAATGCAACAAGCCGCTGGAAGTCGTCCGCAATCTGGACGCGTCGAACAAATGACAGGAGATCGAGGAAGACGATGAGGTCAATGGTTGCGGTGTTTTTGGGGTGCCTCGCGCTCGGTGCGCAGGCGTTTACGGTGTCAACGATCTATTCGGACAACATGATGCTCCAGCGCGGCAAGCCGATCAAGGTGACGGGGTCGGGCGCGCCGAACGAGACCGTGGAGGTCACGTTTGACGGCGAGACGGTGAAGGCGGCGGCGAACGCGCACGGACGATGGCTCGCGACACTCGCGCCGCGTGAGGCGTGTAAGGTGCCGAAGACGTTGACCGTCACGGGCGGCGGCAAGACTGTCACTTTCAAGAACGTTCTCGTCGGTGACGTGTGGGTCTGCTCGGGGCAGTCGAACATGCACTGGAACATCGCCTGGGGCGGATGCTACCATCAGGAGGATGTCAAGGCCGAGGCCGAGACGAACGCACCGTATTTCCGCGGGATCGACCTGAGGCGCGGATCACTCCTCTTTCCTGCGGCTGAGGTACGCCTCGACGGTTGCAGTTACAAGAAGTGGGTGAAAATGGGCAAGCGTCCTGGCGAGGTCTCGGCGCTCGGCTTCATGTTCGGGCTTAAGCTCTCGAAGGCTTGTCCTGACGTGCCGATGGCGATCATCTCGCTCGCTCAAGGCGGCAGTCGCATCGAACCGTGGATCCCGCTAGACGGCTATGATGGAATCAAAGGCCTTGAGGAAGAGGCCGCTGCGGCGGAACTTTACGACTTCGGCAAGCCGCAGGGACGCGCGGTGCTGAATGGGGTACTCAAGGACATCTCCGGTTGGGCAAAGGGCTTTGCGGCGCTTTCAACGAACGACTTCCCGTATGCGCCGCAGCCGATGCTGCCGCGTCCTCTCAAAGGACACGCGGGACTCTACAACCACATGATGGCGCCACTGGAGACATTCCCGTTCAAGGGCGTGATCTGGTATCAGGGTGAGTCCAACGAGGACGATGCGAAATACGGCATCAAGCAGCGCGCGCTCATCACCTCCTGGCGCAGGCGTTTCGACACGGACATGCCGTTTTACTTCGTTCAACTTCCTAACTTCGGCGAGAAGAACAAGCCCGGTGATTTCAGGATGCGAAAGTACTCCGCAATCCGTATTCTCCAGGCCGAATCGCTG
>Ga0116161_1000165_pt1 | contig 75765 bp, 74 predicted proteins | sample AD_JPNAS3_MetaG_FD_89877 | JGI IMG/M metagenome (GOLD analysis project Ga0116161, IMG submission 89877) | Active sludge microbial communities of municipal wastewater-treating anaerobic digesters from Japan - AD_JPNAS3_MetaG | ecosystem: Engineered > Bioreactor > Anaerobic > Digestate | place... | reverse complement strand
CCCAGCTTATTTTTATTGAAACCAAAACTCCTGTGATTAAACGCCACTGGCAGATAATAAATGACATCAAGCAAAAATCAAAAAAAATCAATCATTGGCATCCGAAAGTGGTTCTGATGGGGGATCATGTTACTGCCCTGCCCAAAGAATCTTTTTTAAATTAATCAGTTGATTACATTATCACCGGCGGCGACTATGATTTTATGATGATAAATTTAGTCAATCATTTGACTAAAAAAACCAAACTCGAACCCGGTTTCTACTATCGTTCCAAATCTCTAAAGAACCATAGCACCAGTATTCTAGATACTGGCAAATTTGCTCTAAAACACCATAACTTAGATACTCTACCCATTATTGATCGACAACTAACTAAATGGCAGCTTTATGGCCAAAATAACACTAATTTCAAATACAAACCCGGTGCCTATATTATGTCTGGGCGTGATTGCTGGTGGGGACGCTGCACTTTTTGCTCTTGGACCACCACTCATCCTGCCGGCACTTTTAGAACCTTTTCTGTCGCCCACACCATCAAAGAAATTGAAAATTTAGTTTCTCTGGGCGTCAAAGAGATTTTTGATGACAGCGGCACTTTAACCGTTGGTCCTTGGTTAATGGATCTTTGCCACCAGCTGATCGACAAAAAATTAAATAAAAAAGTTATTCTGGGATGCAATATGCGTTTTGGCGCTCTCAACCAAGACCAATACCATCTGATGAAACAAGCCGGCTTTCGTTTTGTTCTTTATGGATTAGAATCCTCCAACCAAAAAACCCTCAATCAAATTGAAAAAAGAACCAAAGTTTCTGACGCTCGAAAAACCTTAATTATAGCCAAAAAAGCCGGTCTAGAGCCCCATCTTACCATTATGATCGGTTATCCTTGGGAAACCAAAGCCGATGCCCAAAAAACTCTCAATCAGGCCCGCCAGCTATTCAAAGACGGTCTGGCTGATAGTATGCAGGCCACCATTCTTATTCCTTATCCCGGCACGCCGCTCTTTCAACAATGTCTGGACAACAACTGGCTTCTAACCGACAATTGGGACAATTTTGATATGCGCCAACCGGTCATGACCTCACCATTTACTCCAGACGAAATCAAAAAACAGGTTCGGGAATTATTTTACGGTATTCTTACCCCCAAATTTTTGATCAAAAAAATTATTTCCATCAGAAATCTCGATGATGTTAAATTTCTATTCACTTACACCCTTAAATATTTCAAAAAACTTCATGACTTCTCCTAAAAATAACTCTCAAAATTTTATTGATTTCAATCAATCCCGATATCAACATGAATGTGATTATGCCAATGCTCACACCAGAATGTCTCTTATGGCCTCCTTTATTCCCAAAAACAAAAAAGTGTTGGATGTGGGTTGCGGTAATGGAATTTTTTTTACTTTTATCAAAAGTCCAAAAAAAAATTTTTATGGCATAGATGCTTCTCCCACAGCCATTTTGTCAGCCAAAAAACGATGTTTCCAAGCCAAGGTCTCAGATTTACACCAAAAATTTCCTTATTCTGATAATACTTTTGACTATGTCACTGCCGGCGAAATCATCGAACATATTTATGATACCGACTTTTTTCTTTCCGAAATCAAACGAGTTCTCAAACCGAACGGATTTTTGGTTTTATCAACTCCAAATCTAGCTACTCTTGGCCGTAGGTTTATGCTTCTTTTGGGTCAAAATCCTCTTATTGAAACCTCTCTAAGGATCGGGGCAGGACATATTCGTTATTTTACCTACAAATCACTTAATCAACTTTTAACTTATCATCAGTTTAAAATCATCAATTTTACTTCTGATGTCGTCAATTTTAATAACCAGGGGACTGTCAGTAGTCGTTTATTAGCCAAACTCTACCCTAAATTTGGCGCTAGGCTTATTATCAAAGCCCTCAATCAAAAATGAATTCCAAATTAGTTTCTTTTATTATCCCCACTCTTAACTCCGGTTCGGTTCTCAACTCATGTCTTCACTCTATTATTTCTCAAAATTTACCTTCTTCCGACTACGAAATTATTATTGCCGATGGCGGCTCTACTGACAATACTCTCAAAATAGCCCAAAAATATAAATGTAAAATCATTAAAAATACTCTCAAAACTGCCGAAGCCGGCAAGGCCGTCGGGGTCAAAAATTCTCATGCCAAATATATTTGTCTTATTGATTCTGACAATATCTTGCCGCAAAAAAATTGGCTCAAAAAAATGCTCTATCCTCTAGAAAAAAATCAACAAATAATCGGCAGTGAACCAATCAAATTCACCTACCGTCCCAAAAGCGGCATTATCGAGAGATATTCTGCTCTTATCGGTGCCAATGATCCTTACGCCTTTGTCACCGGTGTTTTTGACCGCCAAAATTATATTGATGGCCGCTGGACTCACCTAAATATAGACCAAATTGACCAACATCAATATATCCTTATTACTCTTAAACCACACGAACCCATTCCTACCATTGGCGCTAATGGTACTATTTTTAGATCAAGTTTTCTCAAAAAAAACCTTCACTCCGATTATTTATTTGACATCGATATTATTTCTCTGGTGCTCAAACAAACCAATCAGCCCCTGCTTTTTGCCAAAGTTAAAGTTGGTATTATCCACACTTTTTGCGAGTCGTCCATCAAAAAATTTATCAAAAAACAATCCCGTCGATTAACAGATTATTATATTTATCAAAATCAACGTCAATATAATTGGAATACTTCCCTAAAATCCGGACCGATTACTTTTATTTTTTATACTCTATTGATTTTTCCCCCCATAGTTGACTCTATCATCGGCTTTATTCGCCGTCCCGATCTTGTTTGGCTGCTGCACCCATTTTTTTGCTGGCTGACTTTAGTTATTTATATTTGGGTTACTCTCAAACATCGACTTGGTCTACTTCATCCGATTTCTCGAACCTCCTGGCGTCAATAGTTTTTTTGACACTCAACCATCAAATTCATCCAACCCTTACCTGATTTTATTTCCGCCAATTCCTTTTTATAAAAAAATTTTTCAAAAAATCTTCTCCTTCCAAAAATCCATTTGGAAATATAAAGGTTCAGTAAACCAAACAAGCTCCAAATTTTTCCATTAATCCTAAAATCAATAACTTTAAAATTTGCCCTTTTTAACATTTTCTCTATTTTTTGCATCGAATAATGCCGGTGACCCGTCAGCCACCATGCCGGATCAAATAGTTTTGACCCAAAACTATCAAATGGGGTAGTTAAAAATAATTTTCCTCCATCTGTCAAAACTCTATTTATCTCTGTCAAAAACTTCCCTTCAGATCCCCTTGGTAAATGCTCTATCACTTCGCTAGCTACCACCACCTCAAACGAATTTGACTTAACCGGTAATTTAAGTCCGTCACCCACCAAAAAAATAACCTTTTTCGACCCAACCTCTTTAGTAGCCTTTTTGATATTGACCTTGTCTATATCTATCCCCACTATTTTTTTAACTTTATCCTGCCACTGATATTCCAGCCAACCAAAACCACAGCCAATATCCAAAACATTTTTATTTTTAATCTTGTCACCCACAAAATTTACTAAAAACAAATTTCTTGCCCCTATTCTATCCGTCGCCTTTTCTTTCAAAATATTTTTCACTTACCAAGTTTACTCCAAAAACAGTTTGCTATACTAATTTATGTTTTTGGCAGCCAAGATAAGACACTACATCTACTACATTTTTTTTCATATTTTTTCTAAGCTTTCTCCATCATTAAAGCACCTAATTTCAAAAATTATTTTTAGACCAAAATTCGGTAAAAAAACCAGTTTATTTGGCTACACAATTTTCGGACCAAACGTTCAGATAGGCGACTATTCCTATCTCCACTCTCCTGTTCGGTTAGAGAACATTACTATTGGTAAATTCTGTTCTATTGCCAAAAATTTTGCCGCTGTCAGTCATCGTCACCGTTATGAAAACTTTTTCAACTATAAATTCTTTAACGACATTAATTCTCCTTTTGCCGCCAAATATTACTGCAGCTCAAACCAGACTAATGTTACTAAACCAATCACCATCGGCGATGATGTCTACATTGGCTACAATGTTACTGTTTTAGGCGGGGTTAATATTGGCACTGGATCTATTATTTCTGCCTGTTCCTTGGTCAACAAAGATATTCCTCCCTATACTATTTATGGTGGTGTCCCTGCCAAATTCATCAAAAACAAAACGGTTCCCAAATCTATTCGTAAATTTGATTTTAATCAAAAAAATTATCTAAAAAAACTAGATCAACTTTTGGGGTATATTTATGAAAATTCTCGTTAATTTAAACACCCTTACTGCCGATGGTATCATGATTTTGTGGCTTAAAAAATTTCAGGAACTAGCCAAAAAAGGACACTTTCTGGATATTTTTTATCATCATCAGTTCCACTCTTTTGACCTTACTACAGAAAATATTTATCAATTTCACCAAAAATACATCAAACCCAATCCGCCACCGATCATTCGCAGTAAAATTAAATTCATCTTTTATTCAATTTATTGTAATTTTCGCTCCTTTTTAAAAACCCATCAAACCAAAAATTATGATTTAATTTACACCCCCTCTTCTGTTTTGGATTTAGTCATCTGGCCTTTTATTATCACCAAAAAATATTCCCATCTTGCTTGGGCTACTGTTTTTGACAATATTGTTCCCAAAAAAGATCCGGGAAACCCCATCATTCGGTTTCTCGCTTGGTTATTTTTTGAGATTAGTCTTTTTTTTATCAAACAGGCCGATATTATTTTTGCCATTTCTCCCGACCTAAAAGATTTTTTAATTAGTCGTGGTTTTGATCCCAAAAAAATTATCATCACCGGCAATGGGGTGGAAACGGACATGATAAAGGCCGCCAAACCAAAACCCAAATATGCTCTTGATGGTCTTTTCATCGGTAGAATAAATGAAACTAAGGGTATTTTTGACATGCTCTTAGTTCTCAAAACAATTACCAAAACCTATCCCGATTTTAAACTCGGGATTATGGGCCGGGGCGATCAAGCTACTGAAACCAAGTTTTTAAACCAAATAGACAAATTAAAACTCAAACAAAACATCAAACTCCTTGGTTACATTTCCGGACTAAAAAAATTTGAAATTATCAAAAGCAGCAAATCGTTTTGGTTTCTTAGTGTCAGTAGTAGCGAGAGTTTTGGTATTGCTCTGATGGAGGCGGTTTCTTCTGGTGTCTATGGTTTTGTCTATAATTTGCCTATTTTTCAAAAAATATATCAACATCATGAGGTATATTTTTCTCCCACAGGAGATATTAAAACTGTTGCCGACCAAATTGTCTCTTTATTTAAATCAAAAAAATTTGTCAATTATAACGGCAAAAAACTTTTAGGTAGATATTCCTGGCCAAAAATAATCGCCCTTGAACATCAAGCTATTACCCAGCTTAATAAATCAACTTCTATCAAAGACTATTAATTTGATCATACAATGCCTTTATTTCCGGTATCGTCGGAAACTGTTTATACATCATCTCTGCCAATTTTTTGGCTTCATCCTTTTTGCCCACCTGAGCATAGGCCTGAGCCGCAATATATACCACCTGCAAATCATTTGGTTTCAGCGCCTGCAATCTTTTTAAGTCATTTTCCAAAGCGATTATATTTTTTTCTTGGACATCTATTTGAATCAAAGCTATATAACTAGCGGACATCGATGGATTGATACTCAACCCTTTTTCATAAGTCGCTCGAGCCAAATCCAACCGCCCGATTTTAAAAAATATATTAGCCTGATTGTGGTAAGCATCCGCATAGTTGGTCTTAACCGTATAAGACTGGGCAAACGCCTTTATGGCATTTTCGGGATCATTTAGCTTATCATAATCATCGCCGATATTATTCCAAGCGTTATGGCTATTTGGTGACACTTGGCAAGTATTTACCCACAAATCATGATTTGTCTGCCAGTTTCTATTCCTTTGGTAAACCCTAACGGCATATACCAATACCAACACTGCCGTTAACAACATTGCCAATATTTTTTTGTCCCACGCTCTTTTAATCAACAATCCTCCCAACATTGCCATTCCCACCGATCCCAAAAACATATATCTTTCTGCCACCATCCAACTAACTTTCACCGGTGCCATCGACGGAGCCGTGGCCGCAAAAATAAAAGCCAAAACAAAAAAATACCTTTTGTCTTTAAACCAAAACCAAACTAAATTAGCTCCATAAACCGCCAAAACTAGCCAATTAAACCATGCTGGCACAGTAAACATAGTGTGATACAGAGTCAAATCAACCGGAAATAATAATAGCTGCAGATATTTTGCTATCGATGTTGGGTATTGATAAAACGGATTAGCAAATATGCTTCCCGAACTATTTGTCCCGGAATTAACCATATTAATTCTTGCTATTATCTGCGGCCAAATCAACATAAATACTACCCCGACCACCAATAGTAACCCCAACACTAATTTTCCAATATTTATTTTATTTTTAAACTTATGTTCAAAACTAATCCAATAAATTAGTATCAAAAATGGTAGGGCCAAAAATCTAACCCTTTCTGCCGCAAAATTAAACAACAGAGAAATCAAAAACTGCCACAAATATTTTTTGTCACCCGTTTTGGAAAAATAAATAAACAAGATGAAGGATATCAGCACAAAAAACGCATTCAGTAAATATGGTTTTCCTGAAATCCATGAAACCGCTTCTACGTGAACCGGCATCACCGCAAACAAAATCGAAGTTATCGAAGAAATTATCTTGTCATTAAACAAAACTTCTGTCAACACAAATACCAAAACCACACTTCCTAAATAAAACAATAAACTGATCAAATGGTAAGGCAGGGGATTTTTTATCCCAAAAGCTACTGCTGTCGCCCAGTTAATCAAACCACTCATCCATCCCGACAAACCATGGTTAAAGTTCATTATCTGAGGATTATTGGGAATTGTGGCATAATCATCCGACACAAATGCCCCATTTAGGGCATTAAAATACAATGCCATTGTTCCCAAAACTAAAATCAACAAAAATTTCCAATTTTTAAAAATAGTCCGCCATATTCCATCAAGTCTTATTTCCGGTTTTTTTTCAACTATAGTTTCTGTCAGTCTCTTTTTTAACCGTTGTTTCTTTTGTGACATAAATAATTTTATCAATTTATATTTCCAACTTCTCAAAAAATTTTCCCAACTTTTCTTCGCTATGTCTCAACCTAATATTTTTCTCTTCAATCACAGCAATATCTGCCAAAATTACTTTGTCGTTTTCGTATTTCTCATAATTTACTGCCGTCGCGTGCTCCAATTTATAATATTTCATCGCCAGTTTCAATTTTTCCTGATCTAAAACTGTCAAATCAGCCATCACCATCATGTCAAAAGGGAAGTCAGTTCCAAGATACCGGCTGAATATTTTTTTATAAACCGCCTGAGACGGTTTTTTAACCTCGTTTGCCGGTGAAAATATATTAACCATAAAAATCTTTTTTGCCCGACTTTGATTATAGGCTTCAACCATTCCCCGAGGCAAAAAGTTTGGCAGCACCGATCCATAAGTCGTCCCCGGCCCGACAATAATCACTTCTGCTTTTTTCAATACCTCTATAGCGCTTTTGTTCGCCTGCACTTTTGGCTCCAGCCATATTTTAACAATCCTATCATCAGACATTCTCAACTCATCCACAAAATTTTCCCCTTTATATTCCTTGCCACTAATAGTTTTCTGGCATACATTAGCCAATTCCAACGAAACTGGTATCACTTCCCCTTTTAATTTGGCTCCAGTTAGTTTGGAAAATAATTCATCCACTTCACCCAAATTACCCTCCTTTTCCGACAAAAATTGAAAAAAGATGTTGCCAAAGTTTCTCCCCCGACCATCACGATATCTCAACATTTCTTCCCAAACTTCCTTTTGGTTACCGTCGTTCCACAAAGAAATCAGCGACCGCCAATAATCAGAAAACGCCAACACTCTGCCTCTTTCATCAGTTCTAATTCTGCCGGTATCTCCACCGCTGTCAAAAGTCGTCACTATTGAGTTAATATGCTCAAATCCGGATTTTACCAAAGACTTGTTTACAATCGGCATCGCCGTCCCTCCACCAATAGTGCAGATTTTCGTATTTTTATTCACAAAACCATTATATCTCACCCAGGTGATAAACTATGAATATGTTATCGCTTCTAAAAGAAGTCCGATCTATTTACCGTTGGCGTGAACTTCTCTGGCAGATGGTTGCCCGCGAAGTTAAAGCCCGCTACAAACAATCAATTTTAGGCTATTTTTGGGTTATTTTAAATCCTCTTGCTCAAATGTTGGTCATGTCTTTTGCCTTTTCTATTATTCTAAAAATTCCTACCAATGCTACCGCCAACATTCCTTATTCAATCTTTTTATTTGTCGCCCTGTTACCCTGGAATTTATTTACCAACTCTCTTTCTTCAGCCGCAGCTTCACTCGTCTCTTCCGGTGGTCTCATCACCAAAATTTATTTTCCCAGAACAATTTTAGTCTTGGCGACTATCTTTGCCAAAATAATTGACTTTGTCTTTGCTATCTCAATTTTGATTATCTATATGATTGTTTATCAAATCCCCATTACATGGAATATTCTTTGGGTTATCCCGATTTTTTTTATTCAACAAATTTTTACCCTTGGATTAGCCCTCTTCTTTTCCGCCGCCAACTTACTTTACCGCGATATTCAATATTTGTTGAGTATGATTTTGCTTCTTTGGATGTATGCTACACCAGTAATTTACCCCGCCGACTTAGTCCCCGACAAATATCGTATCTTATACCAGGTCAATCCTATGGCTGTTATTATCAACGCTTATCGTCAAGTCATCCTTGGTGGTGGAGCCCCAAAATACACTAGTATCCTTATCGCTTTTCTTGTCTCCTATATCACTCTTCAAATTGGCTATCTTTACTTCAAATCCCGCGAAAAAATCTTTGCTGACAACATTTAGTCCTCTAGAATTCTAGTTCTCTAGACCTCTAGATAATTAAAAATTCAAAACTAACAAACCATAATACTAGCGAACTAAATTAACATGAATTTTACAGATTTAAATATATGGAAAGAAGGTAACCGACTTGCAGTAGAAATATATAAAATTACGAAGTTGTTTCCTAGATCAGAAATATTTGGGACCGTATCACAATTAAGACGAGCTTCTTCATCAATTTCAGCAAACATAGCAGAAGGTTTTGGTCGTAAGGGATCCAAAGAGTTTATTCAGTATTTACACCAAGCCAAAGGGTCTTTGTATGAAACACAAAACCTTATTCTTTTATGCCAAGATATTGGATATATCGAAAAATCTATTGCTATAAATATTTTAAACCAATACGAATTATTGGCTAAAATGCTAAACTCTTTTATATCTAAAGTAAAATATAACAATGTCTAAAAATCAAAATTCCAATCCACCAGAGCACCAAAGCACCAGAACACCAGAGAACCAGAGCACCAGAGAACCAGCGAACCAGCGTACTAGCGAACCAGTCATTCAATTTCAACACGTCTCCAAAACCTTTAGCCGACTTAATCAAAAAACTTTTAAAGAATTTATCCCTGCACTTTTTAAAGGCGAAAAAACCAGTGAAAGTTTTACAGTTTTAGACGATATTAATTTTGAAATCAAAAAAGGGGAGACCGTTGGAATTATCGGCCCAAACGGCAGTGGCAAATCCACCATTCTAAAGCTCATTGCTGGCGTTATGTCACCCAACAAAGGGAATATCACTGTCAAAGGTAAAATCTCTCCCTTAATCGAACTTGGTGCTGGTTTTCATCCGGAACTCACTGGTTTAGAGAATATTTACCTCAATGGCTCGATCCTTGGCATGAAACGCAAAGATATTGATAAAAATATCCAATCAATCATCGATTTTGCCGAACTAAAAGATTTTATTGATCAACCAGTCAAACATTACTCATCTGGCATGTATATGCGCCTGGCTTTCGCTGTTGCTGTTCACGTTAATCCAGAAATCTTAATCGTTGACGAAATCTTGGCAGTTGGGGATCAATCATTTCAAGAAAAATGTTTCAGAAGAATGGAAGAGTTCAAAAAATCCAAAGATATAACCATTATCTTCGTTAGCCATTCCCTTGGTCAGGTCGAAAAATTCTGCACCAGAAGTATTTATGTCAACGATCACCATGTTGAGTACGACGGCACCCCCACCGCCGCCAATAAAATATACATTTCCAATTCAGAAAAACATGAATAAAACAATTTTAGTTACCGGTGGTGCTGGATTTATAGGTAGTCATCTAACAGACAAACTTCTTTCAGAGAATAATAAAGTTATAGTTATAGATAACCTGTCTTTAGGTAATAAATCTAATATAAAACAAGCTTTTAATCATCAAAATTTCACTTTTTTTGAAAAAGATATTCTTGATTACCAAGAAATAAAAAAAATTTTTGAAAATTTTAACTTTGATACTGTATTTCATTTGGCAGCAAATTCAGATATTGCTAGAAGCTTTGAAAATCCAACTATAGACTTAGACATGACTTTTCTCACTACTTTTAATATTTTAAAAGCCATGAAAGAAAATAATGTCAAAAAAATTGTTTTTTCTTCCACTTCAGCTATCTATGGACAAACAGGTGGAAAACAAGTATCAGAAGATTATGGTCCGTTATTTCCTGCATCACACTACGGTGCCGCTAAATTAGCTAGTGAAGCATTTATTGCTAGTTTTTGTGAAAATTACAATATACAAGCATGGATAACTAGATTTCCAAATATTTGTGGCGAAAGAACCACCCACGGAATTCTACATGATTTTATTAAAAAATTAAAAAATAACCCCAACGAATTAGAAGTTCTTGGTGATGGAAAGCAATCTAAACCTTATCTTTATGTTAAAGATTTAATAGAAGCCATCCTTTTTGTTTATAATAATTCCAACGACAAAATTAATTTTTATAATTTAGGTGTAGAAGATACCACCAATGTTTCAGAGATTGCTCAAATGGTTATTAGCGCTATGGGGCTAAACGCAACGATTAAATATACCGGCGGTGATAGGGGTTGGGTTGGCGACGTTCCAAAATTTTCATACAATCTAAATAAAGTTCACCAACTAGGTTGGCAATCACCAAAAACATCAAATCAGGCTGTTCAGACAGCTATAGAAAATATATTAAAAGAAGACATATGCAACTTGTGATACTCGCCGGTGGAAAAGGCACTAGACTTGGGTTAACTGACATACCCAAACCTATGTGTCCTATTATGAGCAAACCTGTCCTAGAATATCAAATAGAACTTGCTAAAAAATATGGTATTACAGAAATCTTTCTTTTAACTGGTTATCTAGCTAATGTTATTGAAGATTATTTTGGGGATGGCTCAAAATGGGGAGTTAAATTACATCACATAGTTGAAACCAATCCTTTAGGAACCGCCGGCAATTTTCCCTCACTCAAAGATAAATTAAAAGATAGATTTATGGTTTTTTACGGCGACATTGTCATGGATTTTGACCTTAATTCTTTTATAAATTTTGACAAACAAAACGACTCACTTGCTACCATCTTAGTTCATCCAAATAATCATCCATATGATAGTGATCTAGTTGAAATAGACGATAAAAATCGTGTTACTAATTTTTTATCAAAACCTCACCCAGATGATTTGGTTTATAAAAACTTAGTTAATGCTGCAATTTATATTTTTTCTCCTGAGGTTCTTAATTTTATCGAAAAAGATATTCCTCAAGATTTTGGAAAAGATATTCTTCCTAAAATACTTAAATCAAATAAAAACATTTTTGCCTATCACTCTGCAGAATATATAAAAGATATGGGCACACCAGAACGACTCATAGAAATTTCTGATGATATAAAAAATGGAAAAATATCTTTACTAAGCAAAACCAATCAACGTCCTGCAATATTTCTTGATCGTGACGGAGTTCTTTGTCAAGACATGGATACCAAACCAACTGTTGACAACTTTCAACTTCTTCCACAAGTTCCATCAGCCATAAAACTTATTAATCAATCTTCGTATTTAAGTATAATTGTTACCAATCAACCAATGATTGCTAAAGGTTTTGTCACCTTTCAAGAAGTCTATCAAACCAATAAAACCCTAGAAACACAACTAGGAAAAGAAAATTGTTTTATTGATGGTATTTATATTTGTCCTCATCACCCAGATAAAGGCTTTGATGGAGAAGTTAAAGAATTAAAAATAAATTGTGACTGTCGTAAACCAAAACCAGGAATGCTTCTAAAAGCTCAAAAAGATTTTAATATTGACCTCCATCAATCGTGGATGATTGGTGACAGAGAATCAGATTTACAAGCCAGTAAAAATGCTGGTTGCAAAACAGTTTTAGTCGGAAACACTATTAAAAACTCTGCTCTTGCAGATCATCAATTTAAAAATTTATTTGAGGCCGTAAATTTCATTCTAAAACAAAATGATAATAACTAGAACTCCGTTCAGGATTAGCTTTGCGGGTGGTGGTAGCGATTTGGCCAATTATTACGAAAAATTCGGCGGTGCTGTTGTTAGTACTACGATTGATAAATACATCTATTTATCCATGCATCCGTATTTTTTTAAAGATGGATATTTTTTAAAATATTCTCAAACAGAAAATGTTCTACATCTCAAAGATATTCAGCATAATATAATTCGCGAAGTTTTTAAGCTCTATAAAATAAAAGGTGTAGATTTCAACTCCAGTGCCGACATTCCATCAGGCACAGGTCTAGCTTCATCATCAGCTTTTACTAGTGGACTTATTAATCTTTGTAACGCCTACAACGAAACATATAAAGATAAAGAAGAAATATCACAAGAAGCCTGTCATATTGAAATTGACTTACTCAAAGAACCGATTGGAAAACAAGATCAATATGCATGTACTTATGGTGGTCTAAATTATATTGAATTTGAACCAAATGGAAATGTCAATGTTGAAAAACTCTTTTTAACCACCAAAGGGTATCAAAAACTAGAAAAAAATTTACTAATGTTTTATACCGGGCAAACCAGGTCAGCCAGTTCTATTCTTTCAGAACAAAAAAAGAATACCACCACAGACGAACAAAAAATTCAAAATTTACACAAAATGGTTGCTCTTGCTAAAGATTTGAAAAAAGAACTTTTAAAAGATAATATTGATGCTATAGGCGATATTTTACATAAAGGTTGGTTATATAAAAAAGAACTTGCTAGCGGAATATCTAATGAATTTATTGATCAACATTATCAAAAAGCTATTAAAAATGGTGCTATTGGAGGCAAACTTCTTGGTGCCGGTGGTGGGGGATTTTTATTATTTTATGTTCCAGAAAATAAACATCAAAAAGTTCGCCAAGCATTAAAAGATCTGAAAGAACTAGAATTCAGATTTGATAATAAAGGCACTAATATTATTTATTATGGAAAAATAATTCCAAGATAAAATTATGAATAACTATAAAACTGATATCGAAGGATATCTAAGTCGACTCCAGGACACCATCAAAAATTTAAACACCGATGAAATAAATAATTTTATTAATCTCCTTGTTGAAGCCCGAGATAACGATAAAAATATATTTATTATGGGAAACGGCGGGTCTGCTGCAACAGCATCGCATTTTACTGGAGATTTTAACAAAGGTGTTAGTTATCAATACGATCAATTTAAACGTTTTAAGTTTATCTGTCTTAACGATAATTTACCAACCATGCTAGCTTACGCCAATGACGTTGGATATGAAGAATGTTTTGTTGAACCGCTCAAAAATTTCTTTAAACCAGGTGATTTAGTTATTGGAATTTCCGGCAGTGGAAATTCAAAAAACGTTTTAAAAGCCATTGAATACGCCAATCAAAATGGTGGATTAACTTTCGGTTTAGTCGGTTATGACGGCGGTAAACTCAAACAACTGGCTCAAAATTGTATCCATATTAATGTAAATGATATGCAAATTACCGAAGACCTCCACATGGTCATGGATCATTTAATTATGAAAGTTTTATGTGACACCATGAAAAAACAATGAAAAAAAATATTCTAAATATCTCTAGAATGATACTACCAGTTTCTAAAAACCAGTTTAATAATAAGTTTAATTTCCTTGAAAATAAAATAAACACCATTAACCAATATTTTAAAAAAATAAATAATGTAAATTTAAACAAAATAGATCAACTAATAACCAATATTGATATTGTCGATAAAAAGTTAGACAGCTATAACCAAATATTGTATATCCTCAATAAACTAGATACAGAAATACATAAACACATTGATTTTACATACAGAGACTTAATGATAGTTTTAGAAAAAAAAATCAATTTTCTCCCTGAACATAAAATAACACTAAAAACAAAAAACCCAATTGCTTTTGAAAGTAATGATCATAAAGTTCCCCATGGGACGATCCGCGATAATACTAGATATCCTAGATTTATAAGAAAATGTGAACTCTTATTTCCAAAAAAAGAACATTTATATATGCTCGATCTAGGCTGTTCTGGTGGAGGTATGGTTCTTGATGCTTGTCTTCGTGATCACATAGGTATTGGACTTGAAGGCAGTGATTCATCTTTAATAATGCAAAGAGCCGAATGGAGACTATTAAGAAAAAATTTATTTACTTGTGACATTACCAAACCTTTCAAGCTTACAGAAAACAGTAAATTATGTAAATTTGATGTCATTACTGCTTGGGAAGTTATGGAACATCTACCAGAAGAATCGTTAGAACAATTTTTCGAAAATCTAAAAAAACACATGTACAAATCAAGTCTTTTTGTTTGTTCTGTTTCACCCTGGGAAGATATTGATCCAATAACTAAGATTAATTGGCATGTTAATGCCAAATCAAAAGAATGGTGGATAAATAGATTTAAAAAAGCTAAATTTAATATTTTAGATAATATTTTTGAAGAAGCTGATTATCCAAGAGGTAAATATAACGCGCCTAATTTTTATGAAGTATTAAACCAACAAACAACAGTAGAAAACAACTTCCATTTTGTAATTCAAAAAAAACAGTGAACAAAAAAAATCCAAAACTCTCAGTTATAATGCCAACTTTAAACGCCGAAAAATATTTAAAAACATCTATTGATAGTATCTTAAGCCAAACATTTAAGGATTTTGAATTTATCATCGTTGATGATAATTCTAGTGATAACACACTCAAAATAATAAATAAATACAAAGACAAAAGAATAAAGCTAGTTAAAGGAGAAAACAAGGGAATCGCTGCAGCTCTCAATCTAGGGATTAAAATTGCAAAAGGTAAATACATTGCCCGCATGGATGCTGATGATATATCCTTACCAAAACGTTTTGAAAAGCAAATAGACTTCATGGATAAAAATGTAGAATTTGGAATATGTGGAACAAAAGTAAAAACATTAACAAATGAAACTATACATAAAAACTGGGGAAGTTGGTTAAAAACAAACCCCAAATTTATAGATATTTTACAAAACTGTGCATTCTGTCATCCAACTGTTATGATACGAAAATCAATTATTAAAAAATATGATCTGTATTACAATGAAAAAATACATTATACAGAAGACCAAGAACTCTGGTTCAGAGCAATCAAAATTACAAAATTCCATAATCTAGAAGACCAATTGCTCACGTATAGACTCCACAAATCAAACAAATCATCAAAAAATTACCAACAACAAGAAGTATATTTAAAAAAAATAAAAACTAAATCATTAGAATGGTTAGGTCTAAATCAAACAAATCAGAAAATTAATATTCAAGAAAAGATAGAACAAATTAAAAATATCCTCAACTCAGACAATTCAAATAATAATACAACTCAACTAAATAAAGAAAATTTATATCTAAAAGAGGAAATTAAAAAATTAAACGATTCTATGTTTTATATCCCATATAAAATATACCATTCACTTAAAGAAAAGTTAAAAATTAAAAACATAATATGTAATTTCTACAGAATAGTAAGAGTAGTTTTTTTAAAACCAATTTTGAATCAATATATTTTAGAAGACATTGACAACATCTTTAAAGGAGTTATAGATTCAAATGAAAAATTAAATCCAGAAGTTGTATATAAGAAAAAACTTTTTTATGAAACCATTAATGGTTCATTCAGAAAAACTTACGTCTTTTATACCAACAAATATTTAGAACAGTCGTTAAGGTACAGAGTAGAAAATATTTGTTATGCATTAAACAGAAATAAGATCAACACTGAAATTATATACGAAGGCGAAGAATATAAATTTAAAATTCTAAAAAATATTTCAGTAGTAATAGTGTTTAGAAGTATAAATAAATATTTTGAAAAAATAATCATGCCAAATCTCATCAAAAATAAAATTACATTAATTTATGATATTGATGATTACATTTTTAATCCAATGGACGTTGATTATATAGGAGCACTTGAATCAGGAATGTCAGACAAAGAAAAAGAATGGCACAAAAACCAACTTACTAAATTCAATAGTATAATGAAAAAATTTAAATATGGGACTGGTACCACAAATTTTCTATGTAAAGAAATGTCAAAACTAGGAATAAACTCTAAAGTAATCAAAAATACAATAAATATTAAACAATATAACCTAGCACAAAAGTTAAACAAGAAAAAAACATTTAATAACCAAAAAATAAAAATTTGTTATTTAAGCGGAAGTAAATCTCACAATAAAGACTTTAAAATATTTGAAAACGCGTTAGAAATTATACTTGAAAAACACAAAAATATAGAATTTCACATTGTTGGTTTTTTAACCTTAAATAAAAAATTTACAAAATATAATAAACAAATTATTCGTCATGAATTTATGCCATATTTAGAGTTACTCAAATATTTATCAAAAATGGATATTAATATTGCTCCATTAGAGTTAAACAACCCATTCACAGCTGGAAAAAGTGAACTAAAAATTTTTGAAGCAGCACTCGTAAAAGTACCATCAGTAGTATCACCCGTAGATTCTTATGCCAAATGTATTACAAATAAAATAAATGGATTTTTAGCTAAAAATACTGAAGAGTGGGTAGATTATTTATCTTTATTAATTGAAGATAAAAATATCAGAGAAAAAGTTGGTAACCAAGCATATAATGACTTCGTAAAAATGTTTTATATTAAAAATAATATAAAAAATATTTTAAGTGTTTACAGTGGTTTTATAAAAAACAAACAAAATGACAAACAAAGAAGAAATTGATATTAAAATTCAAGAAATTATATCTCAAAAAGTACAAATACAATTCTTACTTGTAATAAATACTTTCCTCTCAAGAATTATCTTTGGTAAAAACAGGTTGAAATATCATCAAAATGTTTGGTACTTAAGAAAAAAAAATGAACAACTAAATAACCAATTACCAATTTTAGAGAACAAAACTATTTGTAAAAAAATAGAAACCACAAACAGAACCACCAAAAAATGGGAAAAAGAAACTTTTAACATAAAACCAAATAAAAAAATAAGTCTCAATAAATTAAATATTGCTTTTATTATTCCAGCGCCAATTAAAGGAGGTGGAGGACATAGAAACATTTTCCGAGCCATAAAATTTATGAAACACTTTGGTCATGAAGTAACAGTTTATTACACTGGAACTGACGAGGATGCCCAAACTGTTAGAGATAATGTCAATAATTGGTTTTATGACATGACAGGAATCCCTTTTATTAAATTTAAAGGAAAAACTGGTTACCATGATGTTGGTATCTGTACTTTTTGGACAACTGCCTACGACATGCAGTCAAACATTCACAAAATAAAATTTCCATTCTATATGGCTCAGGATTTTGAACCAATGTTTTACCAAATGGGGAGCGAATATGTTCTTGCTGAAAATAGCTACAGATTAGGATTCTTTCATATTTGTTCTGGCCCTTGGTGTAAAGATTTTTTAGTCAAAAACTACAATGCCAAAGCTGACTATTTCCAATTTCCTGTTGATAAAGAAATTTACAACACTTCTCAACAAAGAACTAAAGAAAATAAAAATATCATATTTTTCGCCAAACCTGAAATGCCCCGACGTTGCTACGACATAGGAATCAAAGCATTAGAATATTTTCACAAACTAAAACCAGATATTGAAATCATCACTTTTGGTTCTAACTGTCTTGATCCAAAAACAATTCCATTTAAAACTACTAATTTAGGTTTATTACCAACTATTTCTGATTTAGCTAATCTTTATAGAAACGCTGATCTTGGATTAGTATTTTCTACTACTAACCCAAGCTTAGTTCCATATGAAATGATGAGTTGTGGATGTCCAATAGCTGATCTTGATATTGATTTAGCCCTATCAAAATACGGAAATTCCAAAAACAATGTCTTTCTAGTAAATTCTTTACCCGAAAAAATGGCCGAAGACTTAGTTAGAATCTTTGATAATCCAAAAGAAATTCAAAAACACCAAAAATGTGGAAAAGAATTTGTTGATAAAGAATTTCCCACAGAAGAAGAGATGGGGAAAATCTTTGAAAGAATAATTAAAGAAAACATTACTAGTAAAAAATAAATATGAATTTGATTAAACACATCAACGATTTTAAAAGAGATGGCTGGAATGGTGTTTTTATCAAAATAAAAAACCGAATCGATCTGCCTATTATCTTAAACAAAATTAAACAAATTAATTTAATTTCATCCAAATCAATTTTAATTATCAATGGAGCTCAAGGCGCTGTATCAGAAGTTCATCGTGTCTACCATTTAGAAGATAAGTTAAAAATATTAAACATCCCACACGTCACAGTTACTACTAATTTACTCAATAAACTTCAAGTAAAAGATCTTTTGGATTTTAATTTAATCTACATTCATCGAAGTGATCCATCCGTTAAGGTTATTGAACTAATTAATAGTTACCATAATTTAGGTAAGAAAGTTATCTACGACATTGATGATTTAATTTTTGACCAAGATCAAATAAAAAACATAAATTTTCTAAAACACACCGATCAAAAATTTAGAAAAAGTTTTATTCAAAAAACTAATGATTATCTCAGAATTATAAAAATGTCTGACTTAGTCATCACTCCAACCGATTTTTTATCTGAATATATCAAAAATAAATACCATATTTCTACAAAAGTTCTACATAACCACTTAGATCAAAACAGTCTAAATCAAGGAAAAAATATTTATAAAGAAAAACAAAAAAAAGACATTAAAAATCAAATCATTATCGGTTATTTTCCTGGTACCAAAACTCACCAAATTGATTTTGAAACAATCAAAAAACCATTATTTGAAGTACTTAAAAAACATCCATCAATCAAACTAAAAATCGTCGGCGAATTATCAACCAAAGATATTCCAGAAAACATTAAACACCAAATATTTTTTCACCAACGAGTTCCTTATAAAAAGCTAATGTCGCTTTACTCAAACATTGACATCAATTTAGCTCCATTAGAAATAAATAATGATTTCTGTGAAGCCAAAAGTGAATTAAAATACTTTTTCGCTGGAGCATGTGGTATTCCTACTATAGCCACTGACACAAAAGCTTTTCGCCACGCTATTATTAATAATAAAAACGGATTTTTATGTAAAAATGGAAAAGGTTGGGAGAAATATTTAAACTACCTTATAAAAAATAAAAACCAAATTAAAAAAACTGGTGACCAAGCTTTCAAACAAGTCCATCAAGAATACACTCCTGAATTTCAGGCAAAAAAACTTTTTGAAATAGTTCAATCTTATTCAAGATGAAAAAAAATATTAGCAAAATTAATGGTGTCACTTTTATCATCCCCACCTGGAATAAAAAAGATTTGGTTATTAACTGTGTTCAACTTCTCGATAAACAACTGTCACAAGAATACTCCGAAATCCCCAAAGAAATAATTGTTATTGAAAACGGGTCAACCGACGAAAGTTATCAAGCCTTATTAAAGTTAAAAACCAAAAACCCCTTAATAATCCTCCAACAGGAAATTAATCTTGGTTTTGCCAAAGCCGTCAACTTGGCTGCTAAACAAGCCAAATACAATTATATCTATCTCCTAAATAACGATATGGAAGTCCAACCTGGCTTTTTCTCAGAAATTATTCACACTGCTAATAATCTTCTTCAAAAGAATATCCACTTTTTTGGCATTGCTTCACAAATATTTTTCTTTGATCCATCAGTCAAAAGAACCGAATCCGGTAAAACTTGGACTGATTTTAAAAATGGCAAATTATTAGTCGGCCATGAATTAAACCCTCAAAAACTCAAAAATACTTCACTAACTGCATACTGTGGTGGGGGATCATCACTCATCAATAAAGATTTATTTAATTTATTTGGCGGTCTTGATACTGCAGTTTACACTCCCATTTACGACGAAGATCTTGATTTGGGTTTTGTCGCCTGGAAAAAGGGTTACCCGTCATTTTTCTGCCCAAATTCTCACGTCATTCATCACCATCGTAGCAGCAGTAAGCTCTTACCTGTTAGTCCCGATTATTACATCCACAAAAACTTTCTTTCCTTTTGTCTAAAAAATTTTGATAGTTGGCAATTACTGATCAAACTATTTTTGTATTATCCTTTGTATTTAATTTTCAAAAAAGATTATTTTAAATACCTAACTGACAATCTAAAAAATATTTCTCATATAACTAAGTCACGTCAACAAATGTCTAAAATACCCAATACTTATCAAGACACCGATTTAATTAATTTTGCCAATTTCCAAAAGCGAAATGCCTCAAAATACCAAATCTAATCTTCTCCTCATTTCCGCTATTCCACCCCAACCTCAAAACAGTGGGGGAGCTACCCGAATCCAAAATACCATTACCGAATTATCAAAATATTATAATACCGACTTTATTACCTTTGACGAATCAGAAATAAAACTCCAACCAAAAAATTTTTCTTTATTTTTTACCAAATTTATTCCTTACTGGTTTACTCCGTGGTATAACCAAAAACTAATCTCCAAAATAGGGGATATGGTTATCCAAAAACACTACGACATTATTCAAGTCGACTTTAGCCAATTACTTTATTTAGCCAAATATTTACCCCAAGATACCAAAAAAGTTTTTACTGCTCACGATATCTCTTCTATTTCTTTTTATCGCCGTATATCAGAAGGTCATCCTTCAATTTTAAAAAGACTAATTCGTTATTTTTTCTTTCTTCAAATTTATTTTTACGAAAAAAAATATTTACCCCAATATGACACTATTATTAGTGTCAGCCAAAAAGATCAACAAACTCTTAAACATTATTTACCTCATAAAAATATAATTTGTTTAAAAAATGGTATTTCTGAAATTAATTTTCTCAAAAAAACTCCTTCAAAAATAATTAAATTAGGCTATATTGGTTCGTTTGAACACACCCCAAATTTAAACGCCGTTAAATACTTTTACGATCAAATCGCTCCGCTGCTTGATAAAGAAAAAATAAATTATGAATTTTACTTAGCCGGCAAAAACGATCCTGAATTTATTAAAAACAATTTCCCTAAAATTATTGATCTTGGCCAAGTCAAAAATACTTCAGATTTTTATCAAAAAATCGACTGTCTAATTACTCCAATTTTTTCCGGTTCTGGCAGCCGAATTAAAATCCTTGAATCTCTTAGTTTTGGTGTTCCAGTTATTTCCAGTCCAATTGGTGCCGAAGGTATCAATATCAATTCCGATTATCTCCAAATCGCCACCACTCCAGCCGAATATATTCAATCGATCCAAAAGATCCATCATCTAAACAGTGATCAATTATCTCAACAACTCAAACAACTTTTGTGGTCAGAAATATTTTCTAAATATCACAAGATACTTAATTGCTAGTTCTTTTTATTTTCCACAAATACAATTCATCTATTAAATTTACTGGCAATAATTCAATAATTATTTTTTGAATCATTATATTGATTTGATCAAAAATACTTATATCAAAAATTTTTGAATTCAAAATTTCTTCTTTAATACAAAAACTAATTCTAAAATTTCTTTTTAGATTTTGTCTAGTAGAACTACTTAAATTTATACGATATTTTACTAATCTTTGTTTCAGTGTAATTATTTTTTTGTTTTCACTCAAATAGTAAAACCAAGAATAATAATCATTAAAGAATGGATATTTAATTTTATAAAAATCGTCTTTAATTTCTGATTTTCTAAACATTACACTAGAATTTATTATTGAGTTAATTAAATATATTTTTTTTAAAATTTCTAAATAATTTTTACCAACGTCTAATTTACTAATTTTTTTATTATTTTCGTCTATCACCACAGCACTACTAGATACTAAAAAATAATCTTTATTTTTCTCTAAAAAATTTACTTCTTTTTGAATCCTATTTGATAAAGAAATATCATCAGAATCCATAATGGCCACATATTTTCCTTTTGCTTTTTTAATTCCACTGTTAGAAGCTAATTCACCACTTCCAGACGGTTTACTATTTTTTAATACTACAGTATTATTTTTATATTTTTTAAAATACTTATCAATTATCTTTTCCGATCCATCAGTCGAACCATCATTTACAATGATAATTTCTATATTTTTATAAGTCTGATTATACAAACTGTCTAAACATTCATTTAAATATTTCTTTGCATTATAAACCGGAACCACAATGCTAACCAAGGGTTTGTTTTTATAATTCATTTTTTAATTTTCATAAAATAATATATTTTTCCATTTACTTAATGTTTTTGCTTTATCTAAAATTAACTTTTGACAAAATTCCTGATTTTCACTTGCCACTTTATCTTCCAATAGTTTATTTTCAATAAAATTCCTTATAGCTAGAGCAAATTCTTCTTCATTACTACAAAATGAGTTTATTTTCGGTATACATTTCACAAATGCAGGATAATTATTTACTACTATAGGCAATCCACAATTCATAGCCTCGGTAAAACACACCGGAGACACATCCAAGTCAGACCAATAAACAAAAATATCTGACTCTGACATTTTATTTAAAATGTTTTTTGAATATCCACAAAAATCAAACTTAATATTACCCGATAATTTAATTTTGGTAGACTGAAGTTTTATTTCATTCAAAAACTTTCCTTCGCCGTAAATGTTCAAAGACACTTTCTTTTCCGTCTTTAACAACGAAAGTGCTTTGATTATATGAACCACTCCTAATGCTTTATCTCTAAAAGAAAAATTAGTAACTGTAATTAATCTAATTTCATCACATTTTTTAGATTTTTTTGGAACACATATTTCCTCAGTAAAATTAGGAATTACTATTGATTCAGATATCTTCAATTTATTTTTTAAAAAATCATTTGGTAAGATCACTTTGTCAGTCCACTTTAAATTAATTTTATATAAATAACCTAAAGGATTCGATATACTTTTTTCCAAATTATAATTTCCATGAATATTTAAGTAATAACCTTTCCTTTTAAATCTAAATATAAAAGGTACATTGGTTAAAATCTTTGTATTTTTACTATAAACAAAATGAAGCAAAACCCATCTCCAAAAACCAAACCAATGTTCAACCTGATACCCTTCATTCAAAAGATATTTACATAACAAGCTATGTTGTCGATGCGGACCACCAGATCTAGAAGAAAAGATAATCAATTTATTAGCATTTATATTTTCCATATAACTACACCATTTTTATTATAAATTTTTTCAAAAACTAAATTGAATTTTTCCAAATTAACCCCAACATAATTATAATCAGACCAATAATTTCTTTCCCCACTTAACTTATTAACTTTGGCAAAAGAATACATAACATAACACTCTTTACACTCAGAAATATCATAAATAATAAAATCTTTTTTTTCATTGTCAGTATAATACCCACTAAAAGTATCTCCTTCAAAAAATATTTTACCCGGATCAAGGTATTTTCTTTGACTAAAATAAATAACCATCGGCTTATTTACTCTTTGTGTCAAAATTGTTGCCTTATCTGGAATATTATCCTTAATCCATCCTGCTGCTTTTAATTCCTCTTTAGTCGTCAAAGACCCTTTCATTTGGGCTACATAAACCGAACCTATCATTCCAATCACTACCAAAATTAACCAAACCTGTTTTTTTAACTTAATTGACCGAAACAAAAAAGGCATTATTAATAGTACTGATAAATCTATTAATAAAGGAAATCTTTCTGGTAAATATACTACGTTTAATCTGGGAAAAACTTCACAAACCAAAAATAACATCAAAATCATCAATAACCAATATTTCTGATTTTTCAACTTCTTTAAGTTAGTCACTATGAAACCTAAGCCAACCAAAATTAACGGACCAAAATAATAACCATAATACTTGGCAGCTCCACTGATGCCTGGCCAACCCATTTCTATATTATCTGGAACTGTTTCGTATTTATTCAAAAACCACCATCGCCATTTTTCTATTTTCCAGATTTCTTCAAAAATTCTATTCACATGCAAATACGACACAAATTTATCTCTCAAGACAATTACCAACAATAATCCTATCACCAATAACCAAATCCTTTTGGATTTTTTCAAATTAAAAAATAATTTTAACCCCAAAATAATTATGGGAAAAATAAAAAATTGATGGTAGCCAATCCCTACCACGGAAATAAACAGTGCTAAATAATTTTTATTTTTTTGTTCCAAATAAAAAATTACCGGAAACAATAACAAACACAAATTCTGTGGCCGGAAAAAATCTATTTCCATATTTATTACCGGTACCGCCATTCCAAAAGACAATAACAATAATCTTTGCCAAAAATCTTCAATTTTATTTTTATCTATCAATAAACTTATGGTCACTAAATAAACCACCGACAAGGCAATCATCCAAAAAACATGCATCTGATATAAATCAATTTTTGTTACCTGACCCAATACTGTCATGGCTGTAAAAAATAATGGTCTGTAGTGATTACTAGTTACTCCAGTTTTCATCATTTCACTAATAGTCAACAAATTATCGTATCCGTCAGATTCCGGCATAGTTACATAAAATTGATAAAAGACTATATGTAATAAGCCATAAATAACCAAAACTATTATCAATGACCAATCCCATTTAATTTTTGGCCAAGAAAATTTAAATTTATTTTTACTTTTTAATCGCCAAATTAACAATACTATTGTCACCAATATCACTAAGAACCAAAAAAGTTTTGGAGTTACTAATAAACCAAAAAAATTATTTAAAATTAAAATTATTGGCGCTACTGTCGCCCAAAAAAATGTACTGCCCACCAAAAATTTTTCCTTTAAATTCAAATTCAAATCCAACAACCATAACCATAAAAAAGGGATTACTATAAAAATCAATATCATTTCAAAATATTTATATAATCTTTAATCGAATTCTCCCAATTAAATTTATTTTTTACCCCTTCCTTAGCCGATTGTCCCAACTGTTTCCTGAGTTCAGAATTCTTAATTAAAATCTCTATTTTCTCAGATAGTATTAAAACATCTTTTGCTGGAACCAAAAAACCAGACTTACCATCTTTAATAATTTCACCAGTCCCTCCAACATCTGTTGCCACAATTGCCTTAGCACATTTTGCTGCTTCAACAATGACTGTCGGCAATCCCTCGGTATAACTCGGATTTACAACTATATCTACAATATTCATAATTCCTATTAATTTTTGCCTTTCAATCTGACCTAAAAAAACAACCCTATCACCAATTCCAAACCTTTTTACCTCTTCTTTTAAATTTTCTGATTGTGGACCATCTCCAACTATCAACAAAACCCAATCAAGTTTTTTTATTTTTTCTACTGCCTTAATTAAATCAGAAACACCTTTACCATCTATCAATCGACCCACAAACAAAATCTTTGTTTTATCTTTATATTTTGTTTCGATTTCTAAATTGTTCTTAAAATTACCCAATTCCACCCCTCTGTAAATAACCTCATATTTTCTATTAGAAAAAAGTTGTTTGCAAAACTCTGCCGATGCCAAAGAAACAGTCACCACCTTATTCGCACTCATCAAAATCCACCGCCCCAAAGTCCAATCAAATAACTTAGCCAAAAACGATTTAAAATGACTATTCAGTTTTACAAAATCTGATCCATGTTCAATATGTAACCATCTAATATTTTCTTTTTTGGCATACAAACCAGCCCAGAAAGAAGTTAAAAAGAATCGAGTGTGCGAAAATACCCAGTCATATTTATCAGAAAAGACATTTCTACAAATTTCTCTACATTTTTTATTCCAAAAACAAGGAATCGGATAATTAGGAATAATCTCCCAGGCTGGATAACGCCATATTTTAACAGCATTATACTTTGTCTCTTTTTCTAATGAATCTTTTGGTAGTCTTGGAGTTAATACTGTCACTTCAAAACCATTTTTAGTTAAATATAAATTCAATTCATCAGCGCAGTTTTCCAAGCCACCCAAATGGGGAGGGTAATAAGGAGAAAAGACTAATATTTTTTTACTCATCTCCAGTCTTAATATTTTTTACAGCTACCTTTCTTACTAATTTCTCTATCTTTATCTCCAAGTTTTTGATTTTTATATTATTTTCAATTGTTACATAGGTTAATATCATAAATGTTCCAATCATCCCCAAATCCATTATTCTGACAATAAAAAGTTCTTTTAATAGAGGTTCAATTAGTTTTGGAAAAAAAGTTATAAAAACAAAAACAGAAAAAATTACTAACCAAAAAATAAATAATCTATTTGAAATATTCCTCTTTTTCCAATGCAAAAACAGAGAATAAATCATGAACAAAGCAAAACCAAGAAGGATGATTTGTAAAGTTATTATGTTCATATAATAGTTATAAAGTTAAAAGTATAAAGTTATAAAGTATGAGATTAATCGTATAATTTTATAAAGATTTAATCAAACCCGATAATATTTTAGAAATCTCTAATGATTGATTATACAAAAAATTAAAGTCTTCTTGGGTAATATACTTTAGCTCTTTTGCCAAATACAACATTGACCTAACTTCTCCACACGAACCTTTTGAAATATATAAAAACTTTTTAAAATCCTTATTCGATAATCTTTCAAATCCCTCAGCAATATTATTTGAGATAGAAACTGACGCTCTAAATATTTGATCTTTAAAAGAATAATCTTTAGTCCCACCAAAAACTTTATATATTTCGATAATAAAACTTTGTGATTTTTTCCAACATACTAATTCTTCAAATTTTTCTATTTTCACTTTTTCCCACTTTCTACTTGATAACTTGATAACTTTCTACTTTTATATTTCTATTTTCTACTTATCTAACCACCAAAAAGGGATTTTGGCTAATATTTTAAACGCATCAAAAATTGTTACCCCTTTGTACTTATCAATGTAAATTGTATCAATTTTTATCTCAGAGAAGGGGATTTTGTTCCGCCCTATTTTTGTTGCCATTTCTGTCTCTATCCCATAGCGACAAGACTTCCACTTTATTTTTTTATAAACCTCTTTTCTGAAACCCAAAAAACCACATAGCAAATCCTTCTTTTTAATATTAAACAAAAGACCAATTAACCAACCAGCAAATTTATTTCCATTTCGGCGTATCCAAGGCGATTTATTATTTAATTCTCGATAACCAAAAACTACTGGATATTTTTCTAATTGTTTTATAAACTCAAGTAAATATTTTGAATCATGCTGGCCATCAGCATCCACAAAAACTACTGCCTCACCTCCCATTTTCCAAGCAATTTTTGCTCCCGTCTTCATTGCCGCCCCTTTCCCTAAATTAACTACATGACTAGCAATAGTTACCCTCTTATTTTTTTTGAACTTTGAATTCAAAATCTCTAGTGAGTTATCTGTCGACCCATCATCAACCACAATAATATATAAATTTTTATCTACCTCTAAAATTTTATTAATAGTTTCCACTGCCCTGTTTTCTTCATTGTAAACCGGAACCATTACAAATACTTTCATGCTTTTTACTTTGTTACTTTCTACTTTATAACTTTCTACTTTCTACTAACTTATAAATATTGCAATTATCCAACGGACTTTGCCATACTTTTTCCAATTTACCAATTGATACCACCTCTTCCCATTCTTTTCTCCAAGCGTCTCTTCCGTTACTGGCATAATAATCTGATAAATATATGTCTTTATCATCACTTAATTTTTCTTGATAAATATTTTTTAGTGGTGGAACAAAATATTTTGTTAACCCTCTATCGGCCATAAAATCCTGTCCTAATGACAAGGGTAAATAATTCATTTTTACTCCATAAGCATCAAAAAAATACATCGGCAAAAAAGATCCAAAAACACCATCTGGTTTATCCTTCATAAAATCATCAAAATATTTTAAGCAAATATAATTCCACGGATCTTCTCGATGTCGAAAATTTAAGCCTACTTGTTTTTTTAAAGAAATAATTTTTCGGTCATCATTTATTGTTTGATATCTAGTAAAAAAAACGTTAATTCCAATTAAAAATATTACTCCAAAAAACTTTATATTGTCTTTTTTCAAAATTCCATCAATTCCAAAACCACCAATTACTAACATTAATGGTATTAATATTTCGATATGACGCCCCTCTGTGTCGATAAATATCGACATCGCCAAAACCAATATTATTAAAGGTAATATTATTTCAAACATTATCCATCGTTTGTCTTTGTTTACCAACATTACTATCACTCCAAAAATAAACAACCACCAAATATCCCAACTAATCAGTTTTTGGTTATACCACAAATTTCGACAATAACCTCCATTAAGACATTTAAAATAAAAATTAAAATTATTAGCAAAATATTTAAGATTAAAAACCAAAGTACTTAACGACAATATTTTTGGCAAATATAATACCAAGATTACAAAAGTTAGCCCAACTATTATTAGACCAATTTTTTTAAGACTTAAAAACCTCAGTTTTTCCCAAAATATTTTTATGAAAAATGAAATCAAAAAACTACCCGCCAACGCCAAATTACTAACTTTTAAAATATATGTTAAAAGTGTTAATAAAAACATTGGTAACAAATATATCCATTTAAACTTAAGTGAAATTATATATATAAACACTGCTATCAATAAATAATTTACATTTTCAGCCATTACCAACTGAGGTTGGTTAAAGAAATAAAAATTTGTTGCCAATAAAAAACCTAAATATCCAATTAAGTACCACTTTTCTCTACCAAAAAAATTCTTTAAGGCAAACATAAAAAACAACAAAGTCAATAAACCAAAAATTAAGTTTGTAAAATAAAATGATCTTATGTCATTAAAAACCCACATTAATGGTGTCAATAAAATTCCATAAGTGTTTGGGACGGTTATGGGTACTATTTTTTCACCAACCCCCAAATTCCAACCATTACCCCTAACAAAATTCCAGGCCGGAAAAGAATAGAGAATTGTGTCCGGATATGGTTCCAAATTAGATATTAGATTATTATCTTTGAACGGATTTTTATAAGCCAAAGTCAAATAAATTAAAAAACAAATTACTACCGATATCCAAAATCCGTACTTTTCCAAAAACTTAATCATATTCAAATTTTAACTTATTGACCGTCGTTTATCTATGATTTTGTTTGATTTCTAAATTTATGTTACAATTGCCCACTCTTAGAGCAAAAGCGCTCAAAGGCACATTTAAATAAAGGAGGGTAGAAAAATCTGGTTTTCTAAAAAAAATATAAGGAGAATTGGTAAATTGAGTAAACATAGCCGTATCTTGGATGCCTTGTCTGGTAATTGCAAGCTGACCGTTGATGAGATCGCCAAAAAAACAAACCTAACCCCCGAACAAATTGAACATGTCCTAAACGACCCGGTGCATTTCGGTGATTTTGAAGCTTCAATTCGGACTGGCGATAATGATGTTCAATTTGAGTTCACACTGAATACCGAAATCAAAAAACCATAAGTCTCTCCTCCTAAACTAAACAACGCCGACAGGTTTATGTAAACTTAATATTTAAGTTTATTACCTGCCGGCCTTTTTTTTATTAATTATCTAATTTTAAATTTATACACACAATAAAATCTAAAATAAACTACAATACTTTTATGCCTAATTTAGACAAATTTGAAAATAAGACAAATTATCTCTGGCTAGACTTACTCAAGGGCATCGCTATGATTGCCGTTGTCATCGACCATCTTTTTTATTACTATAATAATCTTTCTGTTCAAACCCACACCGGATTTCATGTTTCTTTGTTTATCCTTTTGGCGGGTTTTACTTCAGCCATTTCAATTCAAAATAGGGGAGGAGTTGTCAATTTTTCTTATATTCTAAAACGTATTTCAAGAATATTTGTACCATATCTGATAGCTACTTTTATTTATTGTTTTTACAATAAAATCTTAAATCCTATATTAATTTTTCAAAAAATAATTACCTTTTCGGCATCAGGTCAACTGTATTTCGTATTTTTCTATCTCCAACTTGTCGCAATTTCTATTTTTATCTATAAACTAATTAATCACCAAAAAACAAAATTATTAGATATTCCTTTGGTTTTACTTTTTTTCTTGCTAAGTTTACTTTTTAATAGATATAAAATTATTAATTCTTTTTACGGCGGTAGCGGAGTATTGTTTGGTGGTTCATTTTTCTTTTTGTATACTTTGGGATTTTTTATAAAAAAATATGAGCATTTTTTAGACAAAAAGATATTTAATTATTTTTTATTGCCCATTTCTCTAGCTTTTTTTGTAATATTTGAATATTTTAATTTGATTTCTAAATCGTGGTCAAATCCAGCTAACAATTTATTAATTATTTATTGTTTAATTGTTTTTTCTTTATTTTCTTCTCTTTATCAATTAGTCTTTACTCATTTTCCCAAAATTTTAAAACCAATTACCTTAGTTGGCCAACAATCGCTTTCTGTTTTTCTTTACCATACATTGATAATTAATATTTTTTCGAAATTTTTACCTTTTCCAAAAAACTATTCACTACTTACTACTTTCTATTTGCTAATACTGGCCACTTATCTCCCCATCATTATTTTCTCTCTTTCCAAAAAACCAAAGTTCCAAAAATCTAAAGCGCTAACGCACTAACTTAACTTCTTCCCACCGATATATATTCAAACCCCATTTTCTTCATTTCTTTTGGTTCAAATACATTTCTACCATCAACTATATTCGGTTTTTTTATGTTTTGTTTTATCTTTTTAAGATCAACAGTTTTAAATTCTGGCCATTCAGTCACCAACACCAAACAACTGCTCCCTTTAACTGAATTATATAAATCAGTTTCAAAAATTACACTATCACCCAATAGTTTTTTACCGCTTTCTTGAGCGATTGGATCAAAAATTTTTACCTTTACCCCTCTGTCTAATAATTGTTTGATTACAACTAATGCCGGTGCTTCACGAATATCATCAGTATGAGGCTTAAACGCCAATCCCCAAATAGTTATTTCTTTATCTCTCAAATCCTGCCCAACCAAACTTTGAATCTTTGCTAAAAGCGACTGTTTTTGGGCACTATTTGTTTCTTCCACTTCTTCCAAAATACCAAATCTAATTCCATTTTCCTGAGCAGTTTGTATAAGTCCCTTAACGTCTTTTGGGAAACACGATCCACCATAACCAACTCCAGCATGCAAAAATGCTTTGGTACCAATTCTCTTGTCAAGCATCATTCCCTGGGCTACTTTTTCAACATCAGCTCCAAGCTTTTCACACATATTAGCAATTGAGTTGATAAACGATATTTCGGTTGCCAAAAAAGCATTTGAAGCATATTTGATTAATTCAGCTGTTTTTATATCAGTAAAAATAATTATATTTTTGTCAAAATAGCTATAAACTTCACTCAAAATTTCTTGAGCCTTTTTGGATGAATTTCCAATTATAATTCTGTCCGGGTTCATAAAATCACTAACAGCTGTCCCTTCTCTCAAAAACTCCGGGTTTGAGACAACATCAAATTCTCCCTTAAAATGGCTCTTGATTATTTCTTTGACACAATCGCCTGTCCCTACTGGAACGGTTGATTTGTCGACAATCACTTTATATCCATTCATATTTTCGCCTATTGTCTTGGCAACCGATTTTACGTATTCCAAATTTACACTTCCATCAGGCATTGGGGGAGTTCCCACTGCGATAAAAACCACTTCAGCCTCTTCTATGGATTTTTTAAAATCAGTGGTAAAAAATAATCTTTTCTGTTTTTTGTTTTCTTTAACCAATTCTTCTAACCCTTGTTCATAAATTGGAATTATCCCTTTATTTAAGTTATCAATTTTTGTTTTATCAATATCAACAGCAGTCACCTCGTGCCCAAGCTCGGCCAAGCAAGTACCAGTAACCAAACCAACATAACCAGTCCCCATGATTGTTATTTTTTTCATATAGGACTATTTTAGTAAAAAAATAAGTTAAAATAAACTATGTCTTTAATCTTTAATTTGTTTTATCTTACCTTATTGGCTTTCTTAGGGCTAGAATCGATTCTTTACCCAGGTTTTGTTCAAAAACATTTTCTTGTTAATCCATATATCTTATTAGTTGTTTATTCTTTGTATTTTAATTTAAATTCTTTTTATTCTAAAGTTAAATTAAAAAAAATATTTAACACTTTTAATAATATTCTTTTACCAATAGTTACCATCCTTTATTTTCTATTTTATTATCTAGAAAAATTTACATACAAAAATTTTATATTTACCAAAACCCATATTAATTTTCAAATATTATTATATTTATCAATTTTTAGTTTTGTTACTTTTTATTTATCCAAAACACCAAAAGATAAATTTAAAAAAATATTTTATTTAACATCACCGCTAATTCTTACAATCTTTTTTTTAATTGAAAAAATAGATCGAGATTTTTTTATTGTTATGTTACAAGAGGATGGTGTTTTAGAATATTTTCAATTTATTTTTTATGGACTTACTGCTTTATTTTTTTATAAAAGCGCTACTAAGTCTACAAAGATATTTAAATTTATTTTTATAGTTTTATTTATTGGTTCTTTTTTTATTGCTGGTGAAGAAATTTCTTGGGGGCAAAGAATTTTAGGGATCGAAACCCCAGAAAGCTACAAACAAATTAATCTTCAGCAAGAAACAACACTTCATAATATAAACTTTATTCAGCTTAACCTATTGCACAATATTTATATTTTAATTGGATTTTTTGGTGCCTTCTTTTATTTATTTTTTAACAAAGTATTTCCTAATTCTAAATACTCACTTTTTATTCCTAATAAATTTACTTATTTTGGCTTTTTTATTACTTTCTTGTTTTATTTTAGCCATGATTACTTTTTAGTCCCAAATGAATTAAATTTTGCCTCAATCCCTATAATCCGATGGCAAGAGGCAGCCGAGACACTTCTCTCTATTTCTTTTTTTGGCCACTCGCTAAATATTTATCGAGTAATTATCCAATCAAAGTCAAAAGAGAAAATATCGCAAAAAATAAAATTACCAAAGATAAAACCACTTTTCGCCACCAAGATGGTTTAAGTTCTTTTGGTAAGGTAGTATTGTTTAACCACAAAATCAAAACAGTATAGATAAACATTGTTAGCGCATTTAAAAAAGCACTAATAGTTACCAAACTCATTGGTTCACTAAATCCAATCGACAAAATAATTATTCCCAAAATTATTTGTGTCCACAAAAAAATAAAATAATATTTTGATAAATTTATTGGTTTAAACTTATTTTTATTTATAATTATTAAGTTTTCTGATGTAATTCGACTGGTCGCATCCATCACTGATAATTGAGTCGAAAATAACATTGTTCCCACAACTGTTAAAAATATAACCCCAACTATTGGCCATGTATTGGACACAATTGCGCTAGCTTCTTGAAATAAAAACCCAATTCCACCAGTACTTACTTGATGATATACAGTTGTAAAAGATAATAAACTTAATAAGATGATGGTTGTAGCCCCGGTTAGCCAAAAAACCAACAAATGTTCTAAATTTACTCTTTTCCACCAAAGTTTAAATTTTAATAAATTCTCTTTATTAATTTCAAATGTTTTACCTTCTAAACTAAAATTATCATCGTTTTTTTTAAGTAAGCTGGTAATCTTTCCGCCATATTTTCCCATAGCATATTCTTTTTCTCTAATATAAAAAGATTGGGCCAAATTTAAATTTCCACCAGCACCACTATAAGCAAATGCTCCCAAAAACGTGATTAGCGACAACCCTCCTGGGATCCAGTTAAACCCATCACCTTTTCCAATTAACCCATTTGCTAAATTTTGCCAATCAGTTCCTTTTGCCAAAAAAATCGTTAATATAAAAATAAAAGGTACACCGACAAAGATTAAATATTTTTGAAACCTTTCTTGAGTTTTATAAATTACTTTACCCAAACTTAAAATAATTCCTACCAAAATTAATAATAATATCGCTAGTAATTTTGGTTTATCAAAACCAATAACTGATGAAAAGACCAATGCTGACGACAAAACAATACCTGGCCACATCCACGGAATAATTGTCGACAAGATAAACCAAATAGGGGAGACAATTTTTAATTTTCTGGCCAGCCCAACAAAAACACTTTCACCGTTTATCAGGGTATATCTTTCAATTTCCATGTTTATAAAAAACTGAAAAGTAATCCCAATTACCGCCGCCCAAATAATTCCCAAACCATAGTTTGCCGCCATATAAGGCCACATAATCAATTCACCACTTCCCAAACCCATCCCCAGCATTATAAAACTCGGCCCCACCATTTTTGAAAATTTTGGTGGTGTTGGCAAAATATCTTTACCAACTTTATCTATCTTCATCTTTTTTTATTTCTTTTTTACTCTATAACTTTCTACTTTCTACTTTCTACTTATCATTTTACACACTTTCTGATGCCACTTCCAAGCGCTCTCAACTATCACTTCTAAATCCTGATATTGGGGTTGCCATTTCAAAATTTGTTGAGCCAATTTTGAATCAGCTACTAGCTCAGGCGGATCACCAGCTCTTCTTTCCACCTCAGTTACTTTAAAATCAATTCCCGTAACTTTTTTAGCCATTGCCACTACTTCTTTGACTGAAAAACCTTTGCCATTACCCAAATTTAAACATCGACTTTCTCCGCCGTCAACCAAATATTTAAATGCCAACACATGAGCTGTAGCTAAATCAGTCACATGGATATAATCACGGATACAAGTACCATCACTGGTGGAGTAGTCAGTCCCAAAAATTTTTATATCTTCTCTTCGACCGATGGCCGCATCTAAAACCAAAGGAATAAGATTTGAACTACTTCCTGGCCATTCACCCACCTCCGTCTCCATATCAGCTCCACAAGCGTTGAAATACCTCAACGATACATATTTAAATCCATAAGCATTACTATAATCACGCATTATATGTTCCACTATCAACTTTGTTTCTCCATATGGATTAATTGGATTTTGGGGATGTTTTTCATCAATCGGCATATATTTTGGTTCGCCAAACGTGGCCGCCGACGATGAAAAAATAAATTTATCAACCTCATTTTCTCTCATTACCTCAAATAAATTTAAAGTATTAGCCACATTATTTTTGTAATATTTTTGCGGGTCAGTCACTGATTCTCCTACCGCCTTAAACGCCGCAAAATGTAGCACCGCCTCAATCGGATACTTTTTAAATACCGCCCGAATATCATCAATTTTTCCCAAATCACCTTCAAAAAATTCACCCCATTTGACCAGCTCTTTTTTCCCAGTCGACAAATTGTCAAACACTACCGTCTTATAATCTTTTTTACTTAACTCTTTGTTAACTGTAGAACCGATATATCCGGCCCCGCCGACAATTAAAATCATTTTTTATTTAAAAAAAATAAATAACTGTTTAATTTTATCATTTACTCTCTACTAGGCTTTCCCAAGGATAGCTATTATCCCCAAAATGACCATATTTAGCTGTCTTTTTATAAATTGGTCGTTTCAAATCAAATTTATCAATAATCCCTCTAACCGACAAATCCATCAGCCCCCAACCAAAACCCTCAATTGTCCTAGCTGATTTTCTGGCGGTGCCAAAAGTTTCTATTGACTTTACCACCGGATCTCTTTGACCAATAGCATAAGCCAATTGGATTTCGCATCTGTCAGCCAAACCCGCCGCCACAATATTTTTCGCTATATATCTGGCAGCATATGCTCCGCTTCGGTCTACTTTAGTCGGATCTTTGCCAGAAAAACATCCACCTCCAATTCTTCCCATCCCCCCATAAGTATCCACTACTATTTTTCTCCCAGTTAGCCCGGTATCACTTGTCGGTCCACCAAATTTCCAACTTCCGGTGCCATTAAAAACAACCTTATTCTCAGCAATTTCACCCAACCTAAATTTATCCAGCAACGGTAATACAGCCAGTTTAAGCAACTGTTTCTTGACTTCATCGCCCGACAAATCTTTTTCAAAAGGCTTGGCTAATACAATCTTTTCTACTGTTTTTGGTCTACCTCTTTCATAAACCACGCTCACCTCAGCCTTACCATCAGGTCTAAGATAAGGCAAATCTGAGTTCATTAGTTCATCCATCTTTCGACAAATATTATGCGACAACATTATCGGCAGCGGCATTAATTCTGGCGTTTCCTTGCAGGCATACCCATACATTATTCCTTGATCACCCGCCCCATCATTATCCACTCCCACAGCAATATCACTAGACTGTTGATGAACCAAAATTTCTACAGGGCTTTTGTGCCAAAATCCAAAATCTTCATTATCATAACCCAAACCCAAAATTACTTTTCTGGCCACAGTCTCATAATCAATTCCCTGCCGACAATTGACTTCTCCTGCCACTATTAGCCGATTAAAAGTCGCCAAAGTCTCTACTGCCACCCTGGCATTTTTATCTCTCACCAAAGCTTCATCCAAAATTGTATCCGACACTTGATCACAAATTTTATCCGGATGACCAGCGCAAACCGACTCAGACACAAATACGGGGTAATTCATATTTTTCCTTTTTTTAAATTTATAAAGGCTTGTCTCCCCAAAACAGGAAAGCACCGTGAACTTATTCAAGTCTCGGTTGCTGTCGCTGACTTACGTCAGGACTCGTGACAATTAAGCTAATTATTTAACACTTTTATCCAAATGTCAAAACCAAAATTATTTTTTCTGACTTCGTTTAAAATCTGGTGTCAGTGTTACTAATCCGCCAACCAAAGAATTTATCACTCCCAAAATACCGGCAAACGTTGACATCAACAAAACGCTTTCTATTGACACCGCTTCCTTGCCAAAAAAATAGACAAACAACTGCTCTCTGGCGCCAAAACCGGCAAAAGATATTGGCAGGGTTAATATGGTTGATATTACCGGCAAAAAAATTAATATCGAAACCACCGACAAACCGGTTCCAAAATACCAGCCGATAAACCACATTTGCAGCACCCAAAAAATATCACTCATAAGCGACACTCCCAACGACTTACCTATCTGAACCAAATTTTTTTTGTCTACCAATTCCAATATACCGCTAAATTTATTTAGCCACTTAAAATTAAAAACTTTTTTTATATCAAAAAATATTATCGTCACATAAAATGTCAGACAGCCCAACAACAATCCCGCAAACACCAACTGAATCATCATCGGTATTTCCACTCCCTTGTTTCCCGCCAAAAAAATCATTATTGATCCCAACACCACAAACACCGTCAACCCCACAAACCGGTCCAACAAAATTGATCCCAACAATTTTGGCTTAGAAATTTCTGGGTATTTTTCATCAATAATAATCCATTTCAAAGCATCTCCTGCCACCGCCGATGACGGCAAAAACAAACCATAAAAAGCTGCCGACAAACTCGACTTAAAAAACAAAATTATATCCTTAAAAGTCGGATTTTTAATTAAAAGTAAACTCCATCTCCAAGAAATCATTCCCATCAACCCTAAACTAATTAATATGTTTACTACCAAAAACCACCACTCCACTCTAGACAAATCTCTTGCCAAAGAGACTACATCTACTTTTTTAAACGCAAAATAAATCAATATCGACGATATCACCAATTTGATCAACTTAGAATTTATTATTTTCTTAAACATGATTATTCACTAGAATAACACGTATAATAACCTTAAATAAACATGGTCAAGGTTTTGCTTCTCAGTCATATTTTTCCGCCGGCTGTCGATGGGGGATCACGAGTTGTTCATCAACTAGGGCAATATTTTGCCTCTCAAAATTTTGATACCATCTATCTTTCTTCTGATTGTTCCAGCACCGACGACTTTGTCAAATCCAACTACCGTCCCTCCCGCCAGCTAACCTCCCAAATCAAACTTCCCGTTTATCACCGTCTCCGCCGACCTCTAAAATTGATTAATCTTTTTCTCCCCCAAAAAACTTATCTCCACGGGTTATTGTCTGTTTTCCAAAAAGGACCCGTCTTTCGATTTTTTCCTTTTTTAAAATCTATTTTCACAGTTTTAAAATTCAAACCCGACTATATTGTCGCCGGCCCCCTGCCCACTACCATTATTTGGTATGCCCACATTTTTAAGCACCTTTTAAAGAAATTATCCCGTCATCAGGTCAAAATTTTAATTAATGCTTCCTTTCATGTCTCCGATCCTGATTTTCATCAACTCCCGCTTATCCGCAGTCTTCGTCACTCCGACTATATCTGGACTTTATCCCAATTCGAAACTGATTATTTTATCCACCATCTTCATCTTCCGCCCAAAAAAATTATCCTTGCCGGCAATGGCGTTAATTCTGGTTTTATCAAAAAAACCACAACTCCAAACCGTCTCAAGCCAAACCAACCAATCAACTTACTTTTTATTGGCTCCATTTCTGCCCACAAAGGTCTTGATACCCTCATCGACAGTTTTTCGTATCTAATTTCCCAAAAAAATTCTCCCCATTTTCGGCTGATTATTGCCGGCCAAAAAACTCTTTATTACCCCATTATCAAACAAAAAATTAGTTCTCTCCCCAAACCTTTTTCTACCAAAATAAAATTTATTTTTGATTTTCCCCAATCCCGCCTCAAATATTTGATTGACAACTCTTATACTCTCATTCTACCCTCACGCCACGAAAGTTTCGGATTGGTAATTATCGAAGCCTGGGCGCGGGGCAAACCGGTTATTACCAGCAATATTGCCACCCTTTCAGAACTTGTTTCCCGTGCTAAAGGCGGTTTAACTTTTAAGCTTAACAACCACCTTGATCTCTCCTCTCAAATCATTAAACTAGTCAGCTCGCCCCAAACCGCCTTTAAGCTTGGACAAAATGGCAAAAAATATGTTAAAAATAATTATCTATGGACAAAAGTCGGACAAAAAATATGCCAAAAATTACTATCATAATCATCATTTTAATCTTTGCTGCCGTCATCTATTTTATCTCTCGACCAAAAGCCAAACCTCAAAATTTTGATAACAATGTCAGCGCCATCATCAAAGGTAATCCTTATTATCTCGAAGTTGCCAAAACTTTTACTTCACGACAAACCGGCCTTTCCCACCGGACAGATCTTTGCTCCAACTGTGGCATGTTGTTTGTTTTTGATCGCGAAGGTAAATATCCTTTTTGGATGAAAGATACCAAAATTCCTCTGGACATTATCTGGCTAAACTCAAAATTTGAAGTCGTCAAAATTATCACTGCTACTGAAACTGATTCTCTCAAAAGCTTTACCAACGACCAACCAGCTTTATATGTCATCGAGCTAAACGCCAATGAAGTCTTTAAACTTGATCTAAAAGTAGGGGATATTATCCAACTTTCCAACGTTACCAATGAGTCCTAAAGCCGCTCCGTCCTTAAGCTACTCTCTTGTTATTCCCAATTACAACGGTTCCGCCTTTATTTTAGACTGTCTCAAATCAATCTTTTCTGCCGTCAAAAACTGCCCCCACACACCCTTTGAGATTATCCTAGTTGACAATAATTCTCACGACAACAGTCCTCTTATCTTCAAAAATTTTTTTCAAAAAAATAAATTACCAAATTTACAATCCAAAGTCTGTTATCTCACATCCAACACCGGTTTTGCCGCTGCCGTCAATTATGGCATTAACCGTTCAAACTATTCCCATATTGTTGTTGTGAATAATGATATCGTTCTCAAATCAAACTGGTTTAAGCTTGTTTCTGATGCTATCGTCAAAAATACTATCCCAAAAATTTCCACCTTTTTTGGCACTGTTCTCACCCGCGACGGCCAAAAATTTGAATCTCAAGGTCTGAAGTTCTACCCCAACGGCCGCTGTCACAACATTGCCAATGGTCAAAAATACTTTACTTCCAAATTACCTCAAACTCCCAAGATTGTTTGGGGGGCTTCAGCTGCTCTCGCCGTTTACCCCAAAAAAGTCATTAAATCTGTTGACATGTTTGATCCTGACTTTTTTGCCTACGAAGAAGATGCTGATTTGTGTCTCCGTTTTTACAAACTGGGTTATCAGACTATCTATGTTCCCCAAGCTATTTCCTACCACTTGGGCGGGGCTACCAGTAAATTAATGGGAAACTTTCGTTATCGTATGGACGCTAAAAACTGGATTTATATTATCATCAAAAATTATTCCTCAAAAGAAATTAAAGATTATTTTTTAGCCTTATCAATAGAAAGACTCAGAAACTTATCTGGACTCATAAAAAGCACTATCAGGATTTATAAATTTAAATCTATTTTTTATCTCCCTTTTGATATTGTCCGCACCTATGGGGAAGTTATTGTCAATCTCTCCAAAATGATCCAAAAACGCCGTCAAATCCAAAAAATGATAAAATATGGTCATTATAAAACCACCTTATGATCATCGGCATTGACGTCTCCTCCGTTTGTTACCAGACCGGCGTTAGCAACTATACCCTTAATTTGGTTAAAAATTTAGTTAATCTCGACAAGTCCAACCACTACAAACTGTTTTATTCCTCTCTCAGAATGCCCTTGCCCGAATCAATCAAAATTCTGGGGCAAAAAGCTAATGTCACCATCCATCATCACCGTCTGCCGCCAACCTTATTACAGTTTGTTTGGAATCGACTCAGACTTTTTCCTATAGAAATTTTTATTGGCAAGTGCGACCTTTTTCATACTTCAGATTGGACTCAACCTCCTACAGTTTTTGCCAAAACTATCGCCACCATCCATGATCTCACCCCGTTTTTATACCCTCAGTGGCACCAACCCAAGGTTGTTAATGCTCATCGTCACAAAATGTATTGGGCCGTCAAAAAATGCCGCCACCTTATCTGTGTTTCCCAAAACACCCAATCGGATTTACTCAAACTTTTTCCCCAAGTTGATATCAAGAAAACTAGTGTTATTTACGAATCTGCCGAATCCAAATATAGTCAATTTCTAAAATTACCCGCGCCAACTCAAGACAAAAAAAAGTTGGTCATCAAAAAACAATATGGCTTGGAAAATTTTATTTTGGCCCAGGGAACCAGAGAACCTAGAAAAAATCTCGACCGCCTTATCGATGCCTTTCTCAAATTCAAACAAAAATATCCCAAAACCAGAACCCAGCTTGCCATTACCGGCAAATATGGTTGGGGCAAAGATGTCACCGTCAAGGACTTCAGCATAAAAATACTTGGGTTCATTCCCGAAAAAGACATGGTCGGACTTCACGCCAGCGCTATTTGTCTGGCTTACCCCTCGCTTTATGAAGGTTTTGGTCTGCCGGTTGTCAAATCGCTCAAAGTTGGCGTCCCCATTATTACCAGCAACAATTCTTCTTTGGTCGAAATTTCCCAAGGAGCCGCCATCCTGATTGACCCCAACTCAACCGATAGTATTGCCAAAGCCATAGAAAAAATTGTTCACTCCCAGCAACTCCGCCGCCGGCTTAGTCAAAAAGGTCTTGAGATTGCCAAAAAATTCAGCTGGCAGACCACTGCCAAAGAAACTTTAAAAGTTTACCACTCCGTTTTGTCATAGCTGATAAAATCAATTATGTTAATTGGAATCGACGGCAACGAAGCTAATATTGTCAACAAAGTCGGTGTCGGTCAATACGCCTTCAAACTTCTCTGGCATCTTTACCAACAAGACAAACAAAACCATTATCTAATTTATCTCAAAGACCAGCCCAGCCATGATCTCCCTCCCGCCCGACCCAATTGGCATTATTTAGTCTTTGGCCCAAGCAAACTCTGGACTCGGTTTGCTCTCCCGCTCCATTTATTATTTCAAAAACAAAAACTAGATTTATTTTTTTCTCCCAGCCATTATTCACCGATTTTTTCCCGTTTTCCCACCATTCCCACTATCCACGACATCGGCTATCTCAAATTTCCCCACCAGTTTAACCAAAAAGACTTACACCAATTAATTCACTGGACCCAACAATCTCTCCGGCAAGCCAAACATATTATTACCGTCTCTCAGTTTTCCAAAGACGAACTTATAAAAACCTACCATATTAATCCCGACAAAATTACTATTGCCTACAACGGTGTCGATTCCCCGCCCAAAATAAATCATCTGGCTCAACAAAAAATTCTAAAAACCTACCATCTGCAATCAGGTAATTATTTCCTTTATCTGGGCACTCTCAAACCCAACAAAAATATTCCTTTTCTTATCAGATCTTTCTTTAGGTATCTTCAATCCGACAAATCTCAACCGTCAGTTAAACTGGTTATCGCCGGCAAAAAAGGTTGGCTGTTTGACGAAATTTTTGCCACTGTCCAACAACAGGGGATTGAAGACCGGGTTATTTTTACCGACTTTGTTACCGAAGATCAAAAATGGACTCTCTACCAACATGCTATTACTTCTGTTTTGCCCAGCACCTACGAAGGTTTTGGTATTCCCGCCATCGAATCTATGAAAGTCGGCACCCCGGTTATTGTCTCCAATATTCCCCCCTTCAGAGAGGTTGTCAAAACCAATGGCTTATTTATCAACCCCGCCAACGAGTCCGACCTCTGTCAAAAAATGATAAAAATTACTGACAAAAAAACTCGTCAACATTATTCAAAGCTCGGCAAAATTCAGGCTGACAAATTTAGCTGGACCAACACCGCTAGCTCAGTTATCAAAGTTTTTCAAACTTTATAAACCTTTCGCTACTGGCACAAACCTCAGAATTTAACTATAATCTGTTTATGAAAGACCGCACCGGCAAAGATCTCTCCCCAAATCAAATTTTTCAAAAAGTCACCACCCGAATTTCCACCATCTTCTTAGAATTTTGGCTCATGATCCTCAGATTTGTCGGCTATATTCCCGTCCATTCTCTCAGAAAAATTTTTTACCTTGTTTCCGGCATCAATCTCCCTTGGGATTCAACCATCCACATCGGCGCCAACTTTTTTAAGCCCAGTAATATCAGCATTGGTCATGACACTATCATTGGTGATCATTGTTTTTTAGACGGCCGGGCTCCACTCAAAATTGGCAGCCATGTCGGCATTGCCAGCCAAGTGCTTATTTACAACGATGAACACGAAATAAATTCTCCCGATTATGGCAACTCATTTGGACCGATTACTATTGGTGATTATGTTTTTATCGGACCCAGAGCCATTATTTTACCCAACGTCAAAATCGGCACCGGCGCTGTTGTTGCCGCTGGAGCCGTTGTTACCAAAGATATTCCCGAATTTGAAATCTGGGGCGGAGTTCCGGCTCAAAAAATTTCCCATCGCAAAATCAGCCGTCCAAATTATAAACTTGGCCGCCCCATGTTGTTTCAATAATGACCAAAAAAATCTTTTATTTCCTTTTTGTCATTTTCAATATTTTTGCCCTAATTTACCTTGTTTATCCCTTACCTTCACTGCCAGACTTGCCCAATAGCGTCAAATCAAATCTACCCGGCGATACGGTTCAAATAAGCCACGTCACGGCCTATTACACCAATATGAGTCGGACTGAAGTTATGAATTTTTACAAAGCCTACTACACCGGTCTTTTTAGAATCAATCTCAATCATCCGCCGGAAAAAGCCAAACAAGTTATTGTTGACACCATCCCCAGCTATTATCTAGAAGAAATTGTCCTCCCTCTCAAAGAATCTCTCTATATCAATGGTTTTGAGTGGGAACAAGATGTTTTTACCAAACCCGAAAACCGCATCAAAAACAAATTGATCTACGAAGGCAAAGAATATCACGCCAAAATCACTCTCCGTCGTTTTCCTACCGACATTCCCGGTCGGATTATTACCTTTTTTATCACCGAAATTGCTCTAATTACTACCGTTTTGGTGCTTAAATTCTCTATCAAACATGATTAATCCCATTCTTTCTATCATTATAGTTTCCTACAACACCGCCGATATTACCCTAAATTGTCTCAAATCAATTATCCAGGATAAAGGTCTTAACCAAATTGACTACGAAATTATTATCATCGACAACAATTCCCAAGACGACAGCCTTACTAAAATTAATCGCTTCAAAATCAATCTCAAATCCAAAAACATTTCCCTAAAATTAATTGCCAACAAAACCAATCATGGTTTTGGCAAAGCCAACAATCAAGGCTTAAAAATTGCTTCCGGCAACTATATTTTATTTCTCAACTCCGACACCCTAATTCTTCATTCCGCCATCAGTCAATCACTCGATTGGCTCTGTTCCCATCCGGAAAGTTCCACCTGCACCGCCCAGCTTTTAAATCAAGACAAAACTATTCAAGCCTCCGGAGGTTTTTTCCCAAACCTTGGCAATGTTTTTACCTGGTGTCTAAATCTTGATGACCTCCCTTTGGTCAACAAAATTATCAGACCTATTCACCCTCACACCCCCGAATTTTATACCAAAGACAGGTTTTATCTTTCAGATCACCGCCAGGACTGGGTTACCGGTGCCTTTTTCCTGACCCGAAAACCACTCTTAGATAAAGTTGGTGGTTTTGATGAAAATTATTTTATGTATGGCGAAGAACTTGAACTTTCCTACAGAATCAGCCAAACTACTCCCAACAATCACGTCTGGTATCTTATTGGTCCGCAGATAATTCATTTGGGCAGGGCTTCAGCCGCCAAAAAACTTGACCCAATCTTAAACGAATACAAAGGTTTTCTCTCCTTTTTCCAAAAGCACAAACCCAAATGGCAGTATCCTCTGGTTAAATTTTTACTCAAAATCAACGCCCTCATCAGATCCGTTATTCATTTTTCTCCCGTTTACCTTCAAGCATGTTCAAAAATATAAACCCCATCAAATCAATTATTGCCATTCTCATCGTTTTTATTCCTCTTTATCCTAAATTTCCCTTGTTTAATGTCCCCAATACCTATGTTGCTGTCCGTCTGGATGATATCATCGTTGCCTTGGCCGTCTTAACCTGGTTTATTTATCAGGTAACCAATGGTTTTTCCTTTCTCAAGCTAAAAATAACCAAACTATTTTTTCTCTATTTTTTAGCTATTTTTGTTAGCTTTGTTCACGCCTATCTTATCTACCAGACCGAACCTACCAATATTCTTTTGCTCCACCTTTTCCGCCGTTTTGAATATATGTCTTTATTTTTTATTACCTTTGATGCCGTCAAATCCATAAGTGATTTTAAGTTTATTTACTATTTTTTCCTTATTGCCACCGGATTAGTCACTTTTTATGGTTATGGCCAAAAATATCTTCATTTTCCTGTGGTTTCCACTATGAATTCAGAATTTTCCAAAGGCCAACTGCTGCAGATGAATATTTGGACCCGAATCAGTTCTACTTTTGCCGGTCATTATGATTTGGCTGCTTTTCTCAGCGTCGCTCTTATTATTATTCTGGCAATTTTTCTCTTAAGCCAAAATAAATTTACCAAAATCGTCAGCTTATTAGTCTGGTTACCGTCATACTATATTCTTACTCTAACCGCTTCTCGGGTTTCAATTTTTGCCTTTTTGGGTGGAGTTTGTCTTACTCTTATTTTTATCAAAAAATATTTTTGGATTATTCCCGTCACCGGTTTAGTTATTTTCAGTATTTTTAATTCCGGTGATCTTAATCAACGCCTCATTGCCACCATTCCCGCCCTAAAAAACCAGTTTAAATCCTCAAATAATTTCGCTCCCGCCCCCACTATTATTCCTACTCCCACCATATCCACCCCAAAGTTAACCCCCATTCCCGGTCAGATTATCAAACCCACTCCCACTGTTGTCAGACATCAACCGGAAACCTATCCTCCTGTTGATGCCGACGTTGGCGTTGCCAGATCCGGCGAAATTCGCTTCAATGCCGAATGGCCCCGAGCCATCACTGCTTGGCGCCGCAATCCACTTGTCGGCAGCGGTTTAGGGTCAATCACTCTGGCTACCGACAATGATTATCTCAGGTGTTTGGGTGAAAGCGGACTATTAGGACTTATCACTTTTTCTGCTCTCATTTTCTACTTTTTTATCAAAACCATTCCTCTTATTTTCAAAAAATCAAAAAATACCTATGATATGATTTCCTTAATCTGCTTTGGTGGTCTTATTACCACTTTGGCAAATGCCGTTTTTATTGATGTTTTTGAAGCTTCAAAAACCGCTTACCTCTTTTGGATTATGTTAGGCTGTTATTATCAATCTTTAAATCTAAAAAATGACTCAAAAAAATAAACGAAACATTTTAATGATTACTCCCTATATCCCCCGACTGTCCCAATCCGGCGGTCAAAACAGCTCATTCTATTCCATCAAATATCTCTCCCCCGACAACAATATCACCCTAATTTGCCTCAGCCCCGATGAAGAAGGTTTAGAAGACATTAAACAATATTGTTCCAAGGTTATCGTTGTTAAACGGGGCAAAACCTGGGATCCTAAAAAAGTTCTTTTAACCGGTCTAAGCAAATATCCGTTCCTCGTCATGAAACATATCAACAAAAACTTCCGTCAAGCCATCAAACACGAGCTAGATAATAACAAATTTGATTTGATTCACTGCGATTGTTTCTATCCCATGCCCAATATACCCAAAACCAAAATCCCCATCGTTTTGGTTGATTTAACCGTTGAATATGCGGTTTATCAACACTACGTTGAAACTCTTTCCGGCTGGAAAAAAATCTTTAAACCAATTTTCTGGATTGACGTTCTCAAACTCAAATATTGGGAAACTCATTATTGGAAAAACACACATACCGTTGTCGCTTTTGCCCAAGAAGACCGTGAGCTGATTTCCCAAGTTACCGGGCGAAACGACATTGAATTATTTCAAAACGGAGTTGACAATAAATTTTTTGAATCCAAACCCAAGACCCCCCGGAGCAAATTTCCCTCCGTCTTGTTTGGAGTTTCCAATATGAAATGGATGCAAAACCGGGAATCAGTCGAAATGATCATCAAAGACTCCTGGCCGGCTATCAAACAAGTCATTCCAGACTGTAAACTTTACATCATCGGCCGACATGCTCCCGACTATTACGGTCACTACCAATCGCCCGACGTTATTGTTCAGGAAGCTGACTTTGACGGTCAGCCACAAGATCCTATGTATTTTTACCAATATTGCTGGATACTTTTGGCTCCCATGGGCAGCGGCGGCGGCACCCGAAACAAGTTTTTAGAAGCTATGGCCTGCCGTCTTCCCATCGTTACCACCCCCGAAGGTATGGGTGGTATCAAAATCGAAAATTTCAAAGAATCCATTGTCTGCGATTATGATCAAGTTCCCAAAAATGCTATCAATTTACTCAAAAATCACCATCAGCGCCAGGCCATGGGGGAGGCAGCCAACAAATTAATCGCCAAAAAATACTCCTACCAAAATAGTGTTGATGGCCTGAACAAAATTTACCAAAAGATTACCAATGTCAAAAAGAATTGATCTCTCAATTATTATCCTTAACTATAATTCTGCCGACTATCTTCGCCGTTGTCTCAAAAGCATTTCCCGATCAAATCTGGGCAATTACGCCATTGAAACCATTGTTGTCGATAATGCCTCCACCGACCTTAGTCTTAAATTAGCCCAAAAAGACAAACATAAGTGGGTTAAATATTTGGTTCTCAAAAAAAATCTTGGTTTTGCTGCTGGCAACAATCAAGGCGTCAAAATTATCAATCCCAACACTAAGTATGTTCTTTTTCTCAACCCCGACACCATTGTCCAACCCAAGACTCTAAAAACCATGATTGACTTTTTCAACCGCCAGCCAGACGCCTCCGCCGCCACTTGTTATATTAAACTTGCCAAAACCGGTCAAATGCAGCCGGAATGCCATCGCGGCTTTCCCACTCCTTGGCGTTCATTTTGTTATTTTAGCGGTATTTCCAAACTCTTCCCCAAGTCAAAATTTTTTAACGGTTATTTTCTGGGTCACCTAGACACTTCCACCATTCACCCTATCGAAGCCTGTGTCGGCGCCTTTCTCATGGTCAAAAAATCTGTCGGTCAAAACATAAACTGGTGGAATGAATCATATTTCTTTTATGGCGAAGATCTTGATTTTTGTTACCAACTTTACCAAAAAAAATATAAATTGTATTTCAATCCCCACTGTCAGATTACCCATTTTCAGGGCATTTCTTCCGGCATAAAATCACAAAGTCAAAAACTCTCTTCAGCCAACCGCAGCACCAAAATTTTGGCCGCCAAATCCAGCACCGAAGCTATGAAAATCTTTTATCAACGAAATCTGTTTTCAAAATATAATTTTTTCACCCGGCAACTAGTCCTTGGTGGTATTAAACTTCTAGAAATCAAACGCCTCTTCAAAGCCAAATATTTATGACCAAAAAGCATATTGTTATTGACGCCAGGCTTTACGGCCCCAAACATACTGGCATCGGTCGCTATACCAAAAATGTTTTATTGTCTCTTACTCACCAACCTGATTTCTCTCACTACCGCTTTAGTCTCCTTGTTTACCCTGAACTTCTTTCCGATATCAAAACCGATCTTGGAAATAGTTTCAATTATATCCCCACCAACATCCGTCATTATTCTTTCAAAGAACAGTTGCTTTTACCCCTTGTCATCTCCAAACTCAAACCCGACTTAGTCCACTTTACCCATTTCAACAAACCTTTGCTTTATTTTGGCCGATCGGTTGTCACCATTCACGACCTCATTAAACATTTTTTCCGAGGCAAAGCCAATACTACCAAAAATTCCCTTCTTTATTGGCCAAAATATTTTTTTTACATTTTGATTACTCACATCACCATCAAAACCAATACTATTATCGTCCCCAGTGATTTTTGGCGTCAGTATATTATCAAACATTTTCATCTTTCTCCCGCCAAAATCACCACCACTCATGAAGCCGTCGATCCTGATTTCAAAAAAAATCTCTCTCAAGTTAATCCTAAAAGCAAGCCAGTAGGGGACTATCTTCTCTATACCGGCAATCTCTACCCCCACAAAAATATCAAAGTTATCATTCAGGCCCTAAGATCACTTCCAAAACTAAAATTAAAAATAATCAGCGCCCGAAGTTTTTTTACTCATCAAGTCGAAGCCGAAGCCAAACAAAACCAAGTTAGCAACCAAATCGAATTTCTCGGTTATATTCCTGACAGTCAGTTCAAGCGAATTTACTCCCAAGCTATTGCTCTAGTCCATCCCTCGTTTATGGAAGGTTTTAGTCTCACCGGTCTTGAAGCTATGGCCCTGGGCTGCCCGGTTATTTCCTCCAACAGCAGCTGTCTGCCCGAAATTTACCAAGACTCAGTTCTTTATTTTGACCCCTATAAACCTAGTCAATTAGTCAAACAAATAACTCGGTTGCTCAAAACTCCCAACCTGCGCCGGCAGCTTATCCAAAAAGGTTGTCTTCAGATAAACAAATACTCTTGGGACAATACTGCCAAAAAAACCTTATCTGTTTACCAAAAAACCCTAAATGACCGCTAAACCCAGGGTGGCTGTTTTTTACGACTGGCTCAACCAGTGGGGCGGCGCCGAAAAGGTCCTTCTTGATATTTTACAAATTTTTCCCCAGGCAACCGTCTTTACCCTAAACTATCACCCCAAAAAAACCTCTTGGCTGCCATCCTCAATCAAAGTAATCCCTTCTTTTATTAACCATCTTCCCTTAAGTCACCAAAACCCCATCATCTACACCCCTCTTTACCCCCTGGCCCTAGAAAAATTTGATTTTTCTCAATTTGATATTGTTATTTCCACCACTTCTACCGTCGGTCACTCTCTTTTGACCCCGCCGTCAACTTTGTTCGTCTGTTATTTTCACAATGTTAACCGTTATCTTTACCAAACTCCAAAACAGTTTAAATTTCTTAAGCCCATTCTTAAACACTATCAAAAAACCGATTTTATTTACGGGCAGCGACCGGATTACTGTCTGTGCAATTCCCAAACCGTCCGCCGCCGGATAAAATCCGCCTACAACAGACCGGCCAAAGTCATTTATCCCGGAGTTGACACTTCATTTTTTATCCCCAAAACCAATCCTACCGTTTCACCTTATTTTTTAGTTGTTTCCCGGCTAGTCGAACACAAAAAAATTGACCTTGCTATCCGCGCCTGCCACCAGCTAAATCAAAAATTGATTATTGTCGGTCAGGGCCGTGATTATTATAGATTAACCAAATTAGCCGCCCAAAATTCCAACTCTCAAGTTATTTTTGCCGGCAAAGTTTCTCCCAAAAAACTTCTTTCTCTATATCAAAACTGCCAAGCTCTCATCTGCCCCCAAATTGAAGACTTTGGTCTTACCCCACTTGAAGCTCAAGCCTGTGGCAAACCCGTCATTGCCTTCAACCAAGGTGGTCTAACCGAAACCGTCATCAATCACCAAACCGGTGTATTTTTTGATCATCAAACAGCTGATTCTTTGGCCCAAACCCTAGCCAAATTTGATTCCAAAAATTTTTCTCCCGCCGACTGTGTTCAAAATGCCGCCAAATTTTCCCGCAAAAAATTTATGCTAAACTTTAAGCAAACAATCAACCAACTATGGCTAAATCAAACCAGTATGTAGTCATTCTCTGCGGCGGTAGTGGTCCCCGTTTATGGCCGCTTTCACATGCGGGCAATCCTAAACAATTTCTCAAAATTTTAGGCAAAAAAACTCTTTTAGAACAAACTTTTTCTCGTTGCCAAAAATTCTGTCCCGGAAAAAACATTTTTATTGTCTCCAACCAAAAATACCAAGCCAAAATTGACAAAATCTTGGGCAAGAAACTTCCACCCCAAAATTTTATTTATGAGCCGGAGAAAAAGAATACCACCATGGCCATTCTTTTGGCCTTAGCCCACATCCAAAAACTTAATCCTGATGCCGTGGTTACCACCACTCCTGCTGATCACTACATCAAAAAAATAATCAGTTTTAGAAAAGATATTGCCAATTCCCAAAAACTAGCCCAAAATCACCATCGGATTATCACTATTGGTATCAAGCCTGCTTTTGCCAACACTTCCTACGGCTACATTCTTCCCCGCCAAAAAAATCAACCATTGTCCAACGTCAGTTTGTTTGTCGAAAAACCAGACAAAGACACCGCCCAAAATCTCATCAAAAAAGGCGCTCTCTGGAACTCTGGCATTTATACTTTTACCCTAACTGATATAGTCAATGAAGTTGAAAAACTCCAACCAGAATATTTCCGACTTTATCAACAATTAGTCAATTCTCAACTTGACAAAAAAACTATTGCTAAGGTTTACGCCAAATCACCCGACTTAGCCATTGACCGGGCCGTCTCCGAAAAAAGCGATCAAATCTATGTTATCCCTGCTAGTTTTGATTGGAGCGATATTGGCGAATGGAAATCCATTCACCAACGATCAGACAAAGACTCCGACAACAACGCCGTCCTCAATTCCCAAACCAACTATCTAGCCCACAACTCAACTAATTGTTTAATAAACGGATCCAAAAATAAGCTTATTGGCTTGGTCGGTGTTAGTAATTTAGCCGTCATTGACACTGATGATGGTCTTCTTATCTGCCATCTTGACGACAGTTATCATGTTCGCGACCTAATCGGTAAAATGGTCAAAAACAAAAAATATAAATCATTTTTTCTCAAAAAACCATGACAGACAAACTCTACTTCAACGTCTTCAAAAGAATTCTTGACATTATCAGCTCTGTCTTTCTTATGATTATCTTTTCTCCCATATTTTTACTCACTTCCATTCTTGTCAAAATTACTTCACCTGGTCCTATTTTTTTTAAACAAAAGCGGGTCACCAAAGGAAATAAAGAATTTTGGATGTATAAATTCCGCTCTATGTATACTGGCGACAATGACAAACGTCTCCGCGAAAATTATCCTGAGTTATGGAAAAAATACAAAGACGGCGGCTGGAAATTACCTATGTCCGAAGACCCTCGAATCACACCCATAGGCAAAATTATTCGAGCTTCATCAGTTGATGAATTTCCTCAATTGGTCAATGTTCTCAAAGGAGAAATGAGTTTAGTCGGACCTAGAGCCTATCGTGAAGAAGAACTTCAAGAGTACGAAAAAAAATATCCTACCACCAAAAAATATATTGACGATGTTAGATCCGTCAAACCTGGCATTACCGGTCTTTGGCAAACTTCCGGCCGCAACGAACTTAATTTTGAACAACGAGCCAAACTCGACTCAAAATACATCCGCAATCAATCTATTAGACAGGAACTTCTCATCATTCTCAAAACTCCCATGTCTATGATCTCTCGTTGGTAAATTGTTTCATCTTTGTTAAACTAAGAGTATGGATTTGATCACCAAAACCGCCAACACCAAACCGGGTAAGAAAGTAAAGCTGGGTAATCGGCGATGGCCCAAAATTATTGCTATCATTTTTGCTTTTATTTTTATCCTTGCTCTCGGACTATTTTTTGTAGTCTATCTCCCCGCCAAGGAACTCCAGACCAAAATCGAAGCTGCCAAAACCGAAGTCGATCATCTCAAACAATCCATCAACGAAAAAGATCTGGAAAAAATCAAAATTAATCTCAGTGTCATCAAAGATCACACTAAATCTATCGAAGACACCTATTTTAAACTAAAACCAATCGGCTTCCTTCCTATAATCAATAATTACTACCAAGATGGTCTCCGAACCATCAGTATTGCCAAAAACAGCCTTGATACCAGCGATATTATCATAAAAGCCATCGAACCCTACAAAGATTTTTTGGGTATGACCGGCTCTGCCGCTTCCAGCGAAGAAACCACTCAAGACAGAATCGCCTTTTTGACCCAATCTGTTGAAGGTTTGATTCCGTATTTAGACACCATCGAAGCCAAAATTGCCGAAATTGACAAATCGGCCGGAGAAATAAATCCCTCCAGATATCCCGAAGAATTCCGCGGCTACCAAATCAAATCTAATATTACCAAAGCTCAGGAGCTGCTATCTCAATCCCATAAACTTATAAAAGACGGCAAGCCGCTTTTGTCCAAAGTTTCTTGGCTCTTGGGCAAAGATTCTCCTCGAAAATATCTCATGATCTTTCAAAATGATGGTGAGCTCCGACCTAGTGGTGGTTTTTGGACTGCTTACAGCACCATGACGGTCGATAATGGCAAAGTTAAGCCCGGCACTGCCAGCAATATTTATGATCTTGACGACCGCATCAACAGCCGCACTCCCGCTCCCAGGCTTATCAAAAGTTACCATATCAATGTTCCTTATCTTAATCTCCGCGACAGCAATCTTTCTCCCGATTTTCCCACTGATGCCAAAATATTTTTGGACCAATATCTCAAAGCTACCGGCAGTAAGGAAAAATTTGATGCCATTATCGCCATCGACACCCAACTTTTGGTTGATATGGTTGCTGTTTTGGGTAAACTAGACACCCGGGTCGGCACTTTTACTACCGAACCTGACAAAAGGTGTTATGGCTGTCCTCAAATTATTTACGAAATGCAATGGATGTCCGGTCGCCCTCGGGATTATATCGAAAAAAATCGAAAAGATTTTATGAACCCGCTTATGTCCGCCCTCCTTGCCAACGTTATGGGTTCGGAAAAAAACAAAATGGGTCAGTTGATTCAAGCCGGCTTCAAAAGTATCAACGAAAAACACGTCCTTTTTTACTTTCCCAACGAAGACAATCAAAAAATGGGTGACCTGGCCAACATTACCGGAAAAATATACGACACCGAATCCTCGGTTGACTATCTCCACCTTAATGACACCAATTTTGCCAGCGCCAAAAGCAATATTTTCATTACTCAAAAAATCAAACACGACATCACTATCAAAAACGGTCAAGCTCAACACAAAATAAATATTACTTATACCAATTCCGCCCCTGGTTCCAATTGCAATCTAGAAAAAGGCGGTCTGTGTCTTAACGCTTCTACCTACCGAGATATCTTCCGTTTCTATACCCCCAAAGGTTCAAAACTCACCAAAATGACCGGTTCTGAAGTTGAAACTGTCCAGTATGAAGAGTTAAATAAACAGGTCTTTGAAGGTTTTTATGGCAACAAGTTTGGGCTTAACCCCCAATCAAACCTCAAAACCTCAATCGAATATACTTCCGGCGCTCAAATTGGTTCCGTTTACACCCTTATGCTCCAAAAACAACCCGGCACCAAACCGGTTGATTATGAGCTGATAATTAACGGCTCCAAGCAAAACTTCTCCTGGGTTGCCGACAAAACCATTAGATTTACCCTCTAAATGGACCACTACAAATCAACCTTAGGGATTGTCATCAACAAAAAAACTACCAAAGAGTCTGACTTGCTTATTACCCTTTTAACGCCCAAAATGGGCAAGATTGTAGCTATTGCCAAAGGCGCTAAAAACATAAAAAGCAGTCGTCTTGGCAATCTCCAACTAGGCAACACCATCAAAGCTCAACTATACCAAAAAGGAGATTTTACCTGGATTTCAGAATCACAAAATATTTCTCCTTTTCTCCAAACAGACAAAAATTTGGCCCAACTTAACCTTCTTTTTTACTTTTTGGAAATAGTCAATTTATTTGTCGCCGAAAATCAGCATATCGACAAAATCTTTGAAATTTCCCAAAATATTATTGCTGCTATCAACAAAAATTTAATCCGCCAGTATATCCAAAACGAAATCTACTTTTTGGAAACTCTGGGTTTTGGGGTCCCTTTGGACATAAAAACATATTTTAGTCAAAAAGATTACAAGACCAGCCAAAAACTAATCAAAAGATTTTTTGAATCAATTATCGAAAAACCTCTCCAAAGCAACAAATTGTTTAGATAAAACCCAAAAAAAAATCTAAAAAATGATTAAATACAATAAGGAATGAAAAACAACATTATAAAAACACTAATTCTGATTTTTATTTCTTTAACTTTTTATTATTCCCGACAGATATTTTTTTACAAATATGAGCCTGAATACTACGAAAACTGGTATTACCACTCCCAATGGAATATTCCCAACAGTGTTCGCGGTATAGGTGATGGAGATTTATATAAATTTGTTGGTTACAGGCTAGCCTTCGGTGAAAATCCATTTAATATCAATTACGAAGTTCCACCCTTTGCCAAATTGCTTTATGGATTAGCTGAACGGTTTTTTAGCAATCCTTACATAATAAGCATTATTTTTTATCTTTCATCTTTTATTATTTTACATTTAATTTCTAAAATATTTTTCCAAAAAAACACCCACACAATTCTCCTTACACTACTTCTCATGGCTACATCTCCTTTTATTTCTACCCAAGTCAGAGAAACCATGCTTGACCTGCCTTTAATGTTCTTTTTTCTGGTTCATCTTTTATTTTTTCTTAAATATCTTCAATTAGATAATCTTCAAAAACTAATATTTGCCGGAATATTTTTAGGTATTGCCACCGGATGCAAGATAGGCGTTTATTCTCCCTTGATATTTTTAATTGGTCTAATTTTTATCTTAACCACCAAAACTAAAAAAATTAAAAAAATACTACTTTATGCTTTTAGCACTTTAGGAGGCTACGGTTTTTCTTTTATATCCTACTTTATCTACCACCCAAATCCAATTCCATGGTTAAGACTTCATGAAAAGCCTATCAGATTTTATATTGGACAAGGTAATAGTCATATAGATTATTTTAATCAACTCAAGGGTATCTTAATAAATCGTTATCAAGGATTTTGGGCTGGGGCTCAACCTGGCACGCTTGGTGACTGGTCCCCAATGCTAACGGCTGGACTACTACTCCTGATTGTCCTACTAATTACTTCTATTAAAAACAAAAATAAATTAACTCTTTATCTGTGTCTATTTTCACTATCATTTATATTAATTAATTGCTTTATACCATTCTTTCCAAGATATTTAATGCCAATAATTCCTACTTTTTGTCTTATTATTACTATTTGTTTGCAGCAAAAACCTTTTTTAATTTATCTTTTAATTATTTTAAACATTCCTTTCTATTACACTTCTGTTATTAAACAACCATATCAAGGAACCATAGAGAGCACTACTAGATTTATTAATACCAGAAATTATCGAGAGCTTTATAGGTCTATATCTCTACACCAACGAAACTTAATGAACGAAGACTACTTTATAAATTCTTATGAAAATTTTCTTAATAAAATTGGCACCAGAAGTATCGAATCAAATATAACTTCTATCAAATTCGATCAAGATATTGTTACGGGAGTGCTCAATACCACCTACCAAACCCGATATGGACCTCTCGAAAATAAAAGCAACATAATCTTCCAAAAAATCAATAACCAGTGGAAATTAATTTGGGATTGGAATTATCTATTTAATAGATACAAACCAGAATATCAAATTAATATTGTCCCTAAATTAAACCAAATAGCCGCTATTGAAGCATTTATGGCCCCCAGATCAATGTCTGACTGGGGACTAAATCTCACTCAAATTCAAGATATTACTAAAATTCCCCAACAAACGATTAATGATAGGCTACGGTTTAGTGTCCCAGACAAATATTATCGCTGGGTAGGGAATGTAAATATCAAAAACTTTGATGAGACCAGAAAAATTCCAGGATTGGAATTTTTTCACTATCCTCAAAAAGCAGAAATATCTTTTATCGACAACCAAAATCAGAAAATATATCTATTTGAATAATCCTATCACTGTTCTTTGATGGTAAAATATACCTATTATTATCAACTACGAACGAAGAAGGCACTTCGATAGTTGAAAATTTATAAAGTGGACGGATGTTCAAAAATAATCTGTCAAATAGGGTGGAACCGCGGAAAGAAATTTTCGTCCCTAAAAATTAATATTAATTTTTAAGGATATATGGTGACTAATCAAAGCGATCTTGTTAGCAAAATTGTCAGTCTCTGCAAACGTCGGGGGATAATCTTTCAAAACTCAGAAATTTACGGAGGTGTCCAAGGTTTTTATGACTACGGCCCTATCGGTTCCCAAATGAAACTTAACTGGAAGAATTTATGGTGGCAGGAAAATGTTGTCCGCCGCCGCGATATTGTCGGCATTGATGGTTCTATCATCACTCACCCCACCGTCTGGCAAGCCTCAGGTCATGTCAAAAATTTTGCCGACACTATGGTTGAATGCAAAAAATGCCACAAACGTTTTCGCCCCGATCTTCTTGACGACCCCAGCAAATGCCCCGATTGTGGTGGTCAATTTACTCAAGGTCGAAAATATAATATTTTGTTTGAAACCGAAATTGGTGTTATCGAGGGCGAAAAACAACATGCTTATCTCCGGGGTGAAGCCTGCCAGACCATTTATTTGGATTTCAAAAATATCGTTGACTCCACCCGCATAAAAATTCCCTTTGGTATTGCCCAAATTGGCAAAGCTTTTAGAAACGAAATTACTCCTAAAAATTTTCTTTATCGCACCCGCGAATTTGAACAATGGGACATTCAATATTTTGTCCATCCCAAAGAAATGGATAAATGGTATGAATACTGGAAAGAAACTCGCATGGCTTGGTATCAAACATATTTTAATAATCCCAAAAACCTCCGCTTCCGCCAACATCAAAAAGACGAATTGGCTTTCTATGCCAAAAAAGCCTTTGACATTGAATACCAAGCTCCTTGGGGTTGGGCAGAAATGGAAGGAATTCACTGGCGATCTGACTACGATCTTGGACAACATGCCAAATTTAGCGGACAAGACCTTTCCTATACCGACCCTCAAACTCAAGAAAAATATATCCCCTGGATAACTGAAACTTCCGGCGGAGTTGACCGCAGCTTCTTTTTTCTCCTGCTTGATGCCTACCAAGAAGAAACCACTTCAACCGGAGACATCCGAACCTATCTTAAAATTAACCCCAAAATTGCCGCTTACAAAATGGCGATTCTCCCCCTAGCCGCCAACAAACCGGAACTAATTACCAAAGCCGAAACTATTTTTAACCAGTTAAACCAAAAATATGCTGTCGACTGGGATGACAGTAGCAGTATTGGCAAAAAATACCGCCGCCAAGACGAAATCGGCACCCCCTGGTGTCTGGTAGTTGATTATCAAACCCTAGAAGATAACACTGTCTCTATTCGGGACCGCGATACTATGGAGCAAATCCGTCTCAAATCCGATGAAATTGACACCTGGCTTGAAAAAAGGTTAAATAACTAATATGAATAAGTTCAAAACCATTTCCTTTACCTTAATAATTTTTCTTTCTTCTCTTCTTCTTTCCGGCTGCGGCAAAAAAGCTCCCAAAACTCCCGCCGAAACCAAAAACTCTGCTCCCAAAGAACTGACTCTTACTGACAGCGACAAACCTATAATTTCTCTTATCCCTCGTGCTGATGGTCACGAGCTCAAACTAAAAGTTGACAAAATTCCTGCCAGCATCAGCCAAGTCGAATATGAACTCATTTATTCTGCCAAAGACAACGGTTTAGAAATGGAAAAAGGTGTCGGTGATACCGTCAAACTAACTTCCAATAATTTCGAAAAAGACCTACTTTTGGGAACTGCCAGCTGCACTAATGGTTGCAAATACAAATTTGATGAAGACGTTGTTGGCGGAGTTCTTTCTCTGACTTTCTACACCAACGACAATCAAACTGCCTCCTTTGAGACTCCATTCACTTTGACCACTTCAGCTGATATCAAAAAAAATAGCGGATTATCTCTCAGTCTAGAAAATTTATCTATCACCGCCACTACCACCACCAAAAATGATTTTTTCATTCTCATCAAAAACTATCGGCCTTATTACTCGGTCTTTTCCAGCGGCAGCGGCACAGCTAAAATAACTAAAATATCACCCGAAACCGTCACCAAAGAAAATACCAACACTCTGGTAGGGGATTATTTGATCAACTAATGAATTTTCATACCCCGGTTTTACTCAAAGAAGCCGTGGATACTCTTTGTGTCAAACCACACCATATTTATGTCGACGCCACCCTCGGTCACGGCGGACACACCCTAGAAATTCTCAAGCGGGGCGGTATTGTTTACGGTTTTGATCTTGACCCCAACAATCTAAAAATTGCCGCTGACCGAATAAAAGACAATAATTTATCCCCAAATTTTTTTCCAATCAACCAAAACTTTAATCAGTTAAACACCGTCGTTAAGCAAAAAATCAAATCCAAGATTGACGGTCTAATTGCTGATTTGGGTTTAAGTCAAAATCAGCAGACCGGCATCAATCGAGGCTTTTCATTCAACGATTCCCAATCTTTAGATATGCGTCTTAACCCCGACACTCAAACTCTCACCGCCGAAGAAATCATCAACACCTACTCATTTGACCAACTGTTTCAAATCTTTTCCAAACTTGGTCAGGAATTATATAGCAAACCCATTGCCCTAAAAATTATTAAACAAAGGCAAAAATCTGCCATCAAAGACGGTCTTAGATTAGCCGATATCATCAGGGATTATTACCGTGACCGCCACATTAAAACCAAAATTGATCCCGCCACCAAAATTTTTCTCAGTCTCAGGATTGCCGTTAATCAGGAAGATAAAAATTTAACCCAATTATTATCCCAAAGCCTTGAAGTTGTTAAGCCCAAAGGTACCGTAGTTATTATTACTTTTCATTCCGGCGAAGATAGATTAGTTAAACAATTTATCAACCGAAACAAACACTTGGTTCAAAAACAAAAATTTATCAAACCGTCTCTATCGGAGATAAAATCCAACCCTCTATCCCGCTCAAGTATCCTTAGATCGTATAAAATAGTTTAATGTCTAAAATATTTTCCGGCATAATCATTCTCAGTCTCATAGTTCAAATAGTTTTTTCTTTTTTCTATTCCAGTAGTATTGTCACTCAAAACAACCAGCTTGATTTATACCAAAAAGAAGCCGACCAGCTTCAGCTAGAAGTTGAATCAGCTTGGAAACAAGTCGCCGACCTTACCTCTATTACCCATCTTGTCCAAAGCACTCCTTCTGCCAGCCTCAAACCCATTATTAAGTCTATCAACATAAATTTTTAATGACTCAACGCTATCGTATTTTATTATTTTCATTTATTCTTTGTTTTTTGGCTGTTACTGGCAAACTTTTTTATTGGCAGGTGGTCAAAAGCCCGGAACTCAAAGAAAAGGCTCTCAGTCAGACCTACAAACTTGAAACCAAATACCCTGCCCGCGGCCAAATACTTTCTTCAGATAATTTTCCCTTGGCCCTAAACCAAACCAATTATCGTCTTTCTCTCTACAAACCAAATATGACCGAAAACTTGGATGATATTTTAAATAAAATCGATCTTGTTTATCCCGAATTTACCAAACAAAATCCCAATCTTAATAATTTCAAATCAAATTCCAACCAAAAATGGGTTGACCTTTCCACTAATTTTACCGAACCTCAAAAAAACCAGCTTCAAGAAATCAATGGTCTTATTTTCAAAAAATATAGTTCTCGTTATTACCCCGAAAACAGTTTAGCTTCAAATATGTTGGGATTTGTTGCCAATGACAACTATGGTTATCAAACCGGATATGGCGGACTTGAAGCTTATTACAACAAACAGCTTAGCGGACGAACCGGTTTTACTTGGTCGCCTCAAGACGCCACCGGCAAAACCATCCTTACCAAAAAAAGCTGGAGTTCTCCCTCAATTGATGGTCAAACTATCCTCACTTCCATTAACCGTAATTTTCAACATCAGGCCGAAATAGAATTATCTCAAGGAATAGAACAATATCAGGCCGATTCCGGTTCGATTATCGTTATGGAGACCAAAACTGGCCAAATAGTTGCTATGACCAGTCAAACCGCTTCAACTGTGGCCACCCCCAGTGCTTCAAGAAATCCAGCCATCTCAGATCTATTTGAACCTGGATCTATTTTTAAGCCCATAGTTGTTACTATGGCTCTCGACCAAAAATCAATTCAGCCCGATTATATCTGCCACAATTGTTCCCAACCGCTTACCATCGGTCAATACACTATCAATAATTGGGACAAATCCACCCACCCCGAATCAACTCTCAAAGACATCATAAAAAATTCCGACAACATCGGGATGAGTAATATTATCCGACAATTAGGTTTAAATAATTTTCTAAAATACTACCAAAGTTTAGGCTTAAACCAAAAAACCGGCATCGATCTTCAGGGAGAAGTTAAGCCCACCATAAAAAATAATTGGCCCGAAATTGACCTAGCCACAGCTTCATTCGGACAGGGGATTGTGGTTACGGAAATTAATATGCTTCAGGCATTTAATACTATTGCCAACGACGGCGTCTTGGTTAATCCCAAAGTTGCCACATCCCTTTCCGACCAAATAGGTAAAGTTTATCCCATCAAATCCAAAAAAGAAACTCGCGTCTTTAGTCATGATTCCGTTTTGGAAATTAAATCAATCCTAAAATACGCTGTCGAAAATGGAGCCGTTTCTGTCTTTAAACCCAAAGATCTTGAAGTTTGCGCCAAAAGCGGCACTGCCCAAGTTGCCGTCAAGGGCGGCTATACTGACTCTGCCACCATCGGCTCATATATCGGATTTTGGCCCTGTTATCAACCAAAGTTCACCATGATCGTCACCATCAACAACCCTAAATCATCATCCTGGGGGTCAAATACAGCCGCCCCTATTTGGTTCAAAATGGCCTCAAAAATCAATGGTTTGTTATAATTAAATCATTCAAAATGTGGCAAAAAATCAAAAACCGCCTCTTTCATCTCCCCAAAAGTATTTTCTACCGTCACTACTACCATCAACCTTCCAAAAAATTGGTTCTCGTTGGTGTCACTGGCACTGACGGCAAAACCACCACTTCAATCCTGTTGTATGAAATTCTCAAAAAATCAGGCATAAACGCCGGCGTTATTACCACCATCGGCGCCAAATATGGCAACGAGGAAATTGATACCGGCCTCCATATGACCAGCCCCGACCCCTCAGTTATTCAAAAAATATTCAAAAGAATGGTTGATGCTGGTGTTACCCATGTAGTTTGCGAGATTACCGCCCATGCCCTAGATCAATTCCGCTATTACGGCTGCAATTTTGAAGTTTCTGTTATCACCAACACTTCCCACGAACATCTGGATTATTTCCGTGATATGCAACACTACATCGAAACCAAAAGTCTTATTTTTTCTCATTCAAAAATCTCTATTCTCAACCGAGACGACGCTTCATATCAAATCATCAAACACAATCTTGGCAACAAACCATATTTAACCTACGGCATTGAACACAAATCAGATTATCAGGCTAAAAAAATCAACTTAGACAAAAATTCACTCACCTTTAATCTTAATAGCCTTAAAATAAAAACTGATAGTCTTTATTATTACCAAATCTACAATATATTAGCTGCTTTTGCCATTATCGACCAGCTTAAAATCAACCCCGAATATGCTCTGGAAGTTGTCAAAAATTTTCCCAATACTAAGGGTCGCCGCGAAGAAGTCGTCAATCAATTAGACATACTTGCCCTGATCGACTTTGCCCACACCCCCAACGCCATCAAAAACACTCTTTCCTCTCTCCATCAGGTTAGACAAGGTCGGATTCTAACTATTTTTGGCGCTACCGGCGGTCGCGATCAAACCAAACGTCCCATTATGGGTTCCGTCGTCTCTCAACTGGCAGATATTGCCTTTGTTACTGCCGATGACACCAGAAACGAAGATATTGACAAAATAAACCAACAAATCATTAGTGGTATTTCCCGAAATTCAGTTTTAATCGATGACAAACAACCTTTATCCGAAATCAAAAAAATAATTAAAAACAATAAAGATAATTTTGTTTATTTCAACATTCCCAACCGTCAGGACGCTTTTAATCTTGCTATCAGTCTGGCTCAAGCCAAAGATACTGTCATTGCCATGGGTAAAGGCCATGAAACCACCATTCTTGACGGCAACACTGAATATCCCTGGTCCGAAGCCGAAGCCTTTAGAACTGCTTTTAAATTACGCCAAGCCGATGCCTCAATATAATCTTAATAATAATCAGTCTCCTGAAATCAATTATTCCCAAGGGCTGCTGCCCCAAAGAAATCAAACCAACTTTTGGTATTCCGACACCAGCTGCCGATCAAATCTAAAACAATTTAAGCTCAGTTCCGAAAACCGTCGCATTCTCAACAAAACTGCCGGCTTCAGTTATCAAAAAATACCTCTTAAAAATTTTAAACTAACTTCGGATATTACCAAACAAATTTTCTCTTGGATTAAACAACTAGGCTGGGATTTTCCCACAAGCTCTGTCAAAACTGTATTCAATAAACATATTTTTAATTATCTATATATATGGAAAGATGAACAAAATAATGTTATTGCTTACTCAATTTGTTATTTTTCCAAGGATATCAGTCATATTGCCTATGTTTTTTACCACCCGGATTACAGTCATGGTAATCTACCCATCAGATTAGTCTTGCAAACCATTATTGATAGTTACGATCTGAAATTAGACTATTGTTATTTGGGCCGATTTTCTCCACAAAATGGTTATTACAAAAGAAATATGCCTGGCTTTGAATATTTCCACCATCACCAGTGGACAAAGTATGACAAATCCATCTCTATCTAACTCTCACATTCATATTTTAGGCATTGCCGGCACTATGACCGCCAGTTTAGCCGTGGCTCTCAAACAAGCTGGTGCCCGAGTCACCGGTTCCGACCAACCTAAAATATTCCCTCCCATCAGCACTACTCTCAAAAAAGCCGATATAAAAATTAACATCACTGACATCGATCATGATATTAATCAAGCCATTATCGGTTCTTCATATAATCTATTTGAAAATACCAAAGAAGAATTCAAACAAATCAAACAACAAAAAATTCCTTACCTGTCAGCCACAAAATATATCGCTCAAAACATTATCAAACCCAACTCAATTATTGTTGCCGGCAGTTTTGGCAAAACCACCATTACCAGTCTTTTGGCTTGGATTTTTCACCACACCAAACTTAAGCCCAGTTATATGTTTGGCGGCAGCTCCAAAAATAAATTCAGTCCCGTCAAAATAACCGACTCTAATTGGTCTATCGTCGAGGGTGACGAATCTATTCATGGTTTGGACAAAACTGCTAAATTCCTTTATTATCCCGCCAAATATCTTATTATCACCAGCGCCGATTGGGAACACAAAGACTCTTATCCCGACGCCGCCTCAAATCTAAAAACTTTCAAAAAACTCGTTCAAAAACTGCCGTCAGACGGTGTCTTTCTTGTCAACCAACAAAGCCCGTCTGCCTTGAGTTTAGCCCAATATTCACCGGCAAAAGTTATCAGCTACAATACTCCCGAATCCGATTATTTTTTAGAAAAAACAATCCCTCAAAAAAATTTTACCACCCTCATTATCCGCACCCCTTCAGGCATTATCAAAACTAACACTACTCTTATTGGCCAATTTAACTTTGAAAATATTCTTGCCGCCGTAGCTCTCAGTGACTATCTTGCCATCAGTCCCAAAATAATTGCCAAGTCTATTTTTTCCTATCGCGGCATCAGACGCCGCCTGGAATTAGTTGCTAAACCCAAAAATATTTTATTTTTTGATGATTTTGCCCAATCCGGCAACCGCATCAAATCAACTTTGACTGCCCTAAATTCTCATTACCCTCAAAAAAAAATAAAAGTCCTCTACCAAGCCCATGCTTCTTTTAGTCAATACAAAAGTAGTCTAGATGAACTAAAAAACGCCTTTAATCTTGCCGATGAAATCGTTCTGACTCAACTCAAATTCAACCATAATATCAACAAAAAAAACAGAAACACTGCCAAAGATTTTCGTGACTGTCTTGGGTCAAAATTAATCTATCTCCCTCTGAAAACCCAAATTATGCAGTATTATAAACATAGTCTGACATCAAATGATATTTTAATCTACATGAGTTCTGGTGGACTCGAAGGCAATCGAATTTTTAAATCAGTTATTAATTTATTCAAATAAATATGTCCAGATATATCGTCACTGGCGGCAAAGAATTAAATGGTGAAGTTTCTATTCGTGGAGCCAAAAATGCCAGCTATAAACAAATAATCGCCTCCATTCTCAGCCCTCAAACCACTCAGCTAACTAATATCCCAAAAATTTCTGACATAAAAATAACTGAAAGTATTGCCAAAAGCATCGGCTCGACTATCAACTATTGCGGTGAACATTGTCTTGAGATTACTACCCCAAAAATTACCAATTCTACTGTTCCTGCCGGCACTGGTGAAAAATCTAGAACTTCTTTTATGTTTTCTGCCCCTTTGTTAGTCAGAAGCGGAAAAGCGGTCGTTCCCACCCCCGGCGGTGACAAACTCGGCGCCAGACCGCTTGATCGTCTTTTTGACTGTTTTGACAAAATGGGTATAAAAACTGAAGTTACCAACACCAACATGACCTTTAATACCGACAAGATCAAGGCGGTTCACTATACTTTCAATAAACCTAGCCACACCGTCACTGAAACAGTTATTATGGCAGCCGCCTTTGCCCACGGCGAAACCATTCTCGACAACTCTGCTCAGGAACCCGAAATTGATGATCTCATATCGATGCTTAACGATATGGGAGCCAATATTCACCGTGACCTCAAAGACCCAAAAAGAATTATTATCAATGGCGTCCGCCAACTTAAAGGCACCAATCACCAAGTCATCGCCGACAGAAATGAAATTGTTACTTTTGCCTGTGCTGCTCTTGCCACCAAGGGCTCCATTAATATTTTGCGTAGCAGTCCGGAAATTGTCCAAACTTTCTTAAATACCGTTGAAACCATGGGGGCAAAAATTATCCCCGGCCGAGACGAAATCACCGTCTCTTGGGTTAAACCTCTAAAAAATATTGATATTGAAACTGGACCAGAACCAGAGTTTATGACCGATTGGCAGGCTATCTTTTCTGTCCTTCTTACCCAAACTGTCGGCTGCAGTACCGTTATTGAACGGGTTTACCCCTCACGTTTCCAACACATCGAAAATCTCAAAAAAATGGGTGTCAAAGCCAATTTTTTCAATCCCAAGGTTGATAATCCTGAAACTTACTACCAGTTTAATCCTGAAAGTGATAAACCGGAATATTTCCACGGAGTCAAAATTTACGGTCCCACCAAGCTAAAACCGGCCAATTTCGTTATCAACGATCTTCGAGCTGGAGCCTCCACCACCCTGGCAGCTCTCACCGCCGAAGGCACTTCTATTATTGACGGAGTTGAATATATCGAAAGAGGTTACGAAAAATTAGCCGAGAGACTTTGTTCATTGGGTGCTAACATAAAATATATAAAAACATAAATTATGATTCACTTGTATCTTGGTCTATTATTGTTTTCTTTTTTGATCACCAGTATTTTGGTCGTTCCTTTTATTAACATTCTTTACAAATTAAAATTTCAGCGGCAAAAGCAGCAAACTACCGATTTTCTCAACAAAAAAACCCCTATTTTCGATAAGTTTCACAACAGCAAAACCGGCACTCCGGTCGGTGGGGGAGTCTTGGTTATCATTGCCGTTACTGTCTTATTTTTTGTTTTATTCCCTGTCATTAAATTTTCCAAAATATTTATTTCCTCAAATTACAAAATTGCCAGTGAAATTTCTATCATATTTTTTACTTTTATTAGTTTTGGACTACTCGGACTTTATGACGATGTTTACAAGTTTTTTGGCTTTAAACGAACCGGTTTTTTTGGTCTGAGAATGAAGCATAAATTTTTGCTTCAAATATTTCTTTCTCTAATTATTTCTCTGGCTATATATTTTCAGCTCAAAATTGATTTTATTTATATTCCCATCATTGGAGCCGTCAAATTAAGTTGGCTATTTATCCCCATATCTACCGTCATCATCACCGGATTTGCTAATTTTTTTAATATTACTGACGGCTTGGACGGTCTATCTTGCGGCTTGCTAATGATTGCTTTATTTGCTTTTTGGATTCTATCCAACACCTCTATGGACACCCCTATTTCTATTTTTCTAACCTTATGGATTGGCTCCCTAATCGCTTTTCTTTATTTCAATGTTTATCCTGCCAGAATTTGGTTGGGAGATGTCGGCGCCCTTTCTTTTGGGGCCACGTTTGCCGTCATTGCCCTAATGTTGGGCAAAGTAGTTCCACTAATCATTGTCGGTTCACCTTTTATTATCGAAGGCCTAAGCAGCGCCGCTCAAATGATCAGTAAAAGATATTTTAAAAAGAAAATTTTTCCTGCCGCTCCAATTCACTTAACTCTCCAAAGTATGGGCTGGGAAGAACCAAAAATTGTCACCCGAGCTTGGTTGGCAGGAATTATTTTAGCTATTTTTGGATTATGGTTGGGACTAAACTAAAAAAAATAACACAGGAAATTGATAACTATCTTGATCTACCGTATATGACCAATATCATTCGTGACGGCAAGGTTGTCAAAGAACGGGTTCTTGGTGGCAAAGGTTATTGGAAAGACATCAAAAAAGAAACTCAAAAAATAGCCGCCTCCCAAAAAATAAATTTAAAAAAATTAACTTCAAAGCAGCTTTATCAATTTCAAAAAAAACACAAAATTGGAATTGATTGTTCCGGATTAGCTACCCAGCTGCTAATTTTTTATGGTCGGATTTTGGGCAAAAAAGTCAATCTTAACCCCCGAAAAACTTCAGCCGATATGCTTACCTCTACCCCATTGGCCACCAAAATTACCGATGATAGTTTAATTCAGACCGGCGACCTTATCCGGCAAAAAAACGGACACCATGTTTTATTTATTATCGAAAAAAACGGCAAAACTATAAATTATGTCGACAGTTCTTTTTGGGGTAGGGGAGTCAAATACGGACAATTTGATATTACCGATCCCACTTTTGATAATCAGGGAATTTATCGCCTACTTTTCTTCAATTAATTCTTTGTATTGAAGAGGTTCCAGTGACAACACTTCCACTTCAGTGCCGCATTCATTGCACTCCAAAATATCTCCAATCATCATCCCTTCCGGTTGTTTAATTTCCGCCTCACAGTCGGGGCAAATAATTTTATTTGTTTGTGTCATAAGCATAAAAAATATATAATAAAACCTAAGCAACATTATATGGCAAATACTTCCTTAGTCAAACTGGACAATATCTATTTAAAGCGTGAAGATCAAAACCCCACCGGCTCTGCCAAAGACAGAGCTATTCCTCTCCAAATTGAACATCTCAAAAATCAAGGTTATCAACAAGCCGTCATCTCCAGCACTGGCAACGCCGCCATCTCTGCCGCTCACTTTTGCCACCAACACCAGATTAAACTAACTATCTTTTTGTCACCCAAAATAAACCCTCACAAACTTAATCTGCTCAAAAATTATGAAGCCGAGATCATAATTTCTCCTCAACCTATAAGCGACTCAATTAAATTTAGCAAAACCAATTCTGCTTATCTTCTCAGACAATCTACCGATCCTGTCGCTCAAATCGGCTATCAACAAATTTCTCTCGAACTGACAGAACAGCTACCTCAAATCAGCAGCCTTTTTATCCCCATTGGCAGCGGCACTACTTTGCTTGGCATTTCCCAAAAATTACCTCCGCAGGTTAAAATTTTTGGCTGCCAATCAGTCGCCAATTCCCCCATCAGTCAAATCTTTGACACCAATTTTACTCCCGAAACCAGACTAATAACTGATGCTTTGTCTGCTAAATTTTTACCCAACAAAAATGAAATTATCAAAACTATCAAAAAATTTAACGGTTCCGCCTTTTCTCTCCAAAACGAAGCCATAATTTCTGCCCACGATTACCTTAAACGGCTTGGTATCACCACCTCTCTTGAAGGAGCCTTATCTTTTGCTGCTTACAAAAAAGCGGTTGAAAATAATTTTTCTGTTGGCGATTTTCCTGTTATTCTTTTGACCGGAGCCGAAAGATAACTATGAATTTGTTTAACACCCTCAATCAATCAAATTATGTTTTCTATTTTCTAGTCGTCGACAATTTTCTGGATATTCAACTGCCTCAACTAAATAACTTTCATCTCATTTACGCTTTTAACAATCCCCATCTAAATTCGCTTGCTGCCAAAAAAATTCCCTATTTTTGTCTCGAAACAACCGGCACGGTCTTACCGCAAAAGAATACTGGCCGACTATTGTCTTCACCTAAAGTTATCGATTACATCAAATCCACCTCCCATCACAAAACTCCCGTCATTATCCCATTCAAACCTTCAGCCAAAATTGAAATTCTTTGCCGTCAGCACGGCTGGATTTGTGCTGCAGTTTCTCACCAACTTAACCGTTTTCTTGAAGACAAAAATGAATTTTTCCATTTTTGCCAAACACACAATCTTCCCATAATTGATGGTATTGTAGACAAATTCAATCAGTCAAACTTCAAAAAATATCAACAAAAATTTGGCCCCAAATTAGTTATCCAAACTCACTTTGGTTGGGCGGGAAATAGCACTCATTTGGGCAAAAATTGGCATGATTTAGCCAACATTATTCCACCCCAAACCATGGTAAAATTTTCCCCTCTTTTACCCGGCTATTCTCTAATTAACAACTGTTGTCTTACTTCTTTGGGACTTATCCAAAGTCCTCCGGCTCTGCAATACACCGGCCTAAAAACTCTAACTTCAAACCCTTTTACCACCGTTGGCCGTCAATGGCCGTCAATGGCTCCCGAACACATTAATCAACAGGTCATCAATATCACCCAAAAATTCAGTCAACTAATAAAACCACTGGGTTACCGCGGTTTTTTTGGTTTAGATTTTTTTGTCAGCCAAGATTCAGTTTATTTATTGGAATGTAATCCCAGATTAACCGCTTCTTTCGCCTTTTATACCAGCATTGAAATTAATCATTCACTTAATCCTTTATTTCTGTTTCATCTTGCTGAATTTATCAATCTAAATCACGATATCGATATTAACAAACAACAACAACTGATCGATCAAACCGACATTATCGGCTCTGAAATCACCCTAAAAAATAAAGCCAGTCAAACCATAAAAAAATATAATGACCTTACCGCTTTTAGCCAATCCACCGACCCAATTACCATCCCCAATCACATTATCGACCTGCTCCATGAAACAGACTAAATCTCCTCTTCTGCCACTGGTATTTTCTCTTATCTTTACTGGTATTATTTTTATTTCTATCTCTTCCCTGACCGAAGCCAATATCACTACCGGTGATAAATTTTACTTTCTCAGAAAACAGTTTTTTTGGCTGGCCATCAGCCTTATGGCTTTTTACATCACTTCAAAAATCAAATTAGACCTGATCAAAAAATTATCACCTCTTATTTATTTTGTCTCCATTTTGGGGTTGATTTTGGTTCTTATTCCCGGATTAAGCAACCAAACTCTAGGGGCCAGACGTTGGTTAAATCTCGGTCTGCTCAGCTTCCAACCTTCGGAGTTACTCAAACTAAGCTCAGTTCTTTACTTTTCCTACCTATTTGCCCAATCATCCAAGCGCGGTTTTATTAACCTCATAATTCACCTCATCATCCCTTTTATTCTGATAATTCTACAACCAAACCTTAGCACCGCCATCTTAGTCTCCGCTATCATTATTTCTATTTTTTATTTGTCCGGCGGCAAAGTCATTCCCTTATTTTTACTCTGTCTTGGTCTTATTGGACTTTCATTTATATTGGTTATTAATTCTCCTTATCGTCTAGCGCGTCTCCAAACTTTTCTTAACCCCGACCAAGAACTTCAAACCACCTCCTATCACAATAGCCAAATTATTTTATCCCTATCATCAGGTGGATTCTTTGGTAAAGGCTTTGCCAATTCCGACCAAAAATACCGCTTCCTACCCAAAATATCCACTGATTCTATTTTAGCCATCATCGGCGAAGAAACAGGCTTTTTGGGTACTTTCACTATTATTTTGCTCTATGTTTTACTCCTATCTTATCTTATTAAGCTAGCATCCCTGGTTTCTCAAGACACTTTTTCATCACTTTTGGTTTCCGGAATCGCCTGTTGGATCGGATATCAATGTCTCATCAACATTTCTGCTATTGCCAATATCATTCCTCTAACCGGCGTTCCTTTGCCATTTATTTCCTACGGCGGATCATCCCTTTTAACCCTTATGATTGCTATTGGACTAGTGCGTAACATCGAAAAAACCCACTCGTTATTGATATACTCTGATAATGATCAAGGAGAGAAAAAACATTATCATCACCGGCACTCATCTCACTCCCGCTCTAGAATTAATTCGTCAGCTCCAATCAGATCCAAAAATTGACTGGCAGATTAGTTACATCGGCCGCCGCTCCAACTCTAATGATGTTAATGACACCTCAATCGAATCAAAAATTATCCCAGAACTTGGCATAAAATTTTACCCAATTTATTGCGGCAAATTTGACCGCCATTACTTGCCCAACACTATCGTTGGTATTCCCAAAACTATTTATGGCTTTTTCCAGGCTGGACGTCTTTTGAAAAAAATAAAACCGGAAATTATCGTCTCTTTTGGCGGTTATGTTTCTGTTCCTGTCATTATCAATGCCAAATTAAACCACATAAAAACTATCACTCATGAACAAACTCTAACTAACAGTCTCACCACTAAAATTAACAGTCGTTTTGTTGACAAAATTGCTCTTTCCTTCGAAAATGAACGTCAAGTCAGAGAACTGCCGGCATCAAAAATAGTTATTACCGGCAACCTCCTTCGCTTTCAACTATTTCAATCCCAGCCCAAACGTCCTCAAAATATAAATTTTAAACAAAACCGTCTACCCCTAATTTACATTACTGCTGGCAACCAAGGGTCGCACAGTATCAATCTCTGTCTCAAATCCATTATTCCTCTTTTAAGTAATTACAATATTATCCACCAAACCGGCAAAAATGACTTTCCTTTATTCAAAAAAATGAACCGGTCTAATTCAAATTATTTTGCTTCCGACTACTTTAGTACCGAAGATTTTGCTTGGATTATCAATTCCGCCGACCTGATTATCGGTCGTTCCGGCGCCAATACTAGTCACGAAATAGTTGCTTTTTCCAAAAAATCAATTCTAATTCCTTTACCCCAAAGTCAACAAGACGAACAACTTCTCAACGCTCTTTGGGTGCAAAAAAAATTAAACCGCCAAACCATAATTATTAATCAAACCGACCTTAACCCCAAAAATCTGCTTACCGCCATCACCTCACTTTCACAAATTACCGCTTCCACCACCAAAACCAAAATTACTCCCAATCTAAAACTTCTTAAACTTATTCATGAAATTATTTAAAATCATTATTTTATTGTTTTTTTTGGTCAGTCTCTCATTTTTCATTATTACCAATCTTAAATCACCCGAAAGCTTTCGCCCCATCGCCGCCAAAAGCGATTTCTATAAAAAATTAGATTTGGCCCTAAAAACCAGCAACCTAAAAACCTCATCTATGGAAATCAGAGACTTTAATCACCAAGTTGAATTCTACGTCGAATCATCTCCCCAACCTATCAAAATTATTTTATCTAACCAAAAAGACCCATTTTGGCAGATATCTTCTTTGCAAGAATTGCTAAAAACCGCTAAAATGAATCAACAGCAGCTCAAGCTTATCGACTTAAGCCCTGCCAACCCGTATGCCACATTCAAAAATAATTAGCGGTATCGACATTGGTACCTCAAAAATAACCACTATTATTGGTCAATATTCCGACACTGAAGATAAATTCAATATTATTGCTGTCTCATCCATCCCCTCACTGGGTTTTCGCAAAGGTCAAATTGTTAATCTTGAACAAGCCGCTTCAACCATAATCCAAAGTATCGAATCAGCCGAAAGAATGGCTGGTTTTCAAATAAATTCAGCTTCTGTTTGTCTGTCGGCGCCTTACATCGAATCTATCAACTCCCACGGAGTTGTTGCTATCAGCAGTCCCAACAATGAAATCGAAGCCGCCGATATCGACCGTGTTGTCGAAGCCGCCAAAGCGGTGGCCATTCCCAACGGCAAAGAAATTATTCATATTATTCCTATCCGCTATACCGTCGACGGTCAGGAAGGTGTCATCGATCCCATCGGGATGAACGGAGTTCGTCTCGAAGTTGAATCTCACATTATTATTGCCTCCACCCCTTCACTCAAAAATCTTAAAAAATGTCTTGAGGATATCGGTATCAAAATCGACCAACTGGTCTATTCCGGTCTGGCTACTGCCAAATCAACCCTTACCGAAACAGAAAAGGAGCTTGGGGTCGCTCTAGTTGATATCGGCGGCAGTATTACCACCATTACTATTTTTAATGAAGGTTCTCCTGTTTATTCCTCTGTTATTCCCGTCGGTGGTAGCAATGTCACCAATGACCTGGCTATCGGTCTTCGATTTTCTCTTGAAGACGCCGAAAAAATTAAACTTCGACTTAACAAAGTTAGTGATTCCAAAAAATTTGAAGACGAGGTTGACCTGTCTGCTTTTGGTCTTTCTGCCGATGACAAAAGAAAAATATCGCTTCGCACCGCCATCAATGGCATTATCAACCCTCGGTTAGAAGAATTATTTCACCTAATCTACGACAAAATAGAAGAAAGTGGTTTTCATCAAACCATTCCTGCCGGCATTGTTCTTACCGGAGGCGGAGCTCAAACTATCAATATCAAAGAAGTTTGCGAAAAAGTTATTCCCTTACCGTTGCGGATTGCCAGTCCTCCAAAAGTCGGTGGTATTATTGATGACATCATCAATCCAGCTTACAGCAGTTCTATCGGTCTACTTATGTTTATCAACGAAAACAAAAAAATTACTCCTTCTTCGGTCAAGAAACCAAAACTTCAGGTCGGAGCCCTGTTTGGAAAAATTAAAAAATTAATTGAACCCTTAATGCCTTAATATGGCTCTGATAAAAACCCTTGCCGGACAATTTGCCAAAATCAAAGTCATCGGTATTGGTGGCGGCGGCAACAATGCTATCAACTCCATGATCGCCGAAGACAGTATCAAGGGCGTCGATTTTATCGCTATTAATACCGATTCTCAAGCTCTTCTCAATTCCCAAGCTTCTATTAAAATCCAAATCGGGGAAAAATTAACCAAAGGTTTGGGCGCCGGCGGCAATCCTCAAATGGGCCAAAAAGCCGCCGAAGAATCAAAAGAAAGAATCAAGGAAATGTTAGTCGGCACCGATATGGTTTTTATCACTGGCGGTATGGGTGGCGGCACCTGCACTGGCGCTGCCCCAATTATTGCCGAAATTTCCAAAAAAGAATTAGGTATCCTTACTATTGCTGTTGTTACCAAACCCTTTCTCTTTGAAGGCACTCGCCGTATGACCAACGCCGAAGAGGGGATTTCTCAACTCCGTAACAATGTTGACACTCTCATTGTTATTCCCAACCAAAAAGTTATGGAGGTTGTCAATGACAAAGCCACCCTCCTTGAAGCTTTCAAAATCGCCGATTCCGTTCTCAACAAAGGCACCAAAGCTATTGCCGATTTGATTACGGTTCCCGGACTTATCAATCTTGATTTTGCCGATATCAAATCAGTTATGAGTAACGCCGGCTCTGCTCTTATGGGAGTCGGGGAGGCCGACGGCGAAGATCGAGCTAGAAAAGCAGTTGAAGCCGCCGTTGAGTCACCGCTTGTCGAAGCCACTATCGAAGGGGCTAGGGGAGTTTTGATTAATGTTACTGGCGGATCAGATTTAACCATGGCCGAAATTGAAGAATCAGCCCGAAACATCACCCAAAGGGCCGCCCCCGATGCCAATATCATTTTTGGCGCCACCATTGACCCCGAACTCAAAGGCAAAATAAAAATTTCTGTCATTGCTACCGGATTTGACACTACCAAAGCCAATTTTTATCAATCCCTCAAAAAACCAACCCCAGTGGTTGAGTCCAATCCTTTACCTCAAACCAAAACTGACGATAATCAACCCACTCCAATCGACAACAAAGATATCGAAAAGTTTTTGGGTGATAAAGATATTCCTGCTGGAATTGATATTGTCGATGAATTTGACATCCCCGCCTTTCTCAGAAAAAAAGGCTAAATTTACTCAAACAAAATTTTGTTATATAATCATCTCTTAAATAGATTATGTCCAAATTCAAAAACATTCCCCAAAACATAAAACTCACCGATCTTGAAGAAGAAACTATAAAATTTTGGCAAGACAAAAAAATTTTTGAGAAATCTGTTTCCTCTCGACCTGAAGACAACAGTTACAGCTTTTATGATGGACCTCCTTTTATTACCGGCTCTCCTCACCACGGTAGTCTCCTGCCTGGTATCGCCAAAGACATTATTCCCCGCTACTGGACCATGAAAGGCAAACGTGTTCGACGTGTTTGGGGCTGGGACTGTCACGGTCTTCCTGCCGAAAACAAAGTTGAGGAACTTCTCGGACTCAAAAGCAAAAAAGATATCGAAGCCATTGGCATTAAAAAATATATTGATGCCTGTTATTCCTATGTCCAAAACGTCTCCCAGGAATGGACTTGGTATATTGATCGCACCGGCAGATGGGTTGATTTTAAAAACGCCTACAAAACCATGGATTTAGATTACATGGAAAGTGTTATGTGGGCCTTTTCGGAGATATATCACAAGGATCTGATTTACAAAAGTCACCGCGTTTCTCTTTTCTGCCCCCGATGCT
>Ga0116161_1000163_pt1 | contig 76457 bp, 64 predicted proteins | sample AD_JPNAS3_MetaG_FD_89877 | JGI IMG/M metagenome (GOLD analysis project Ga0116161, IMG submission 89877) | Active sludge microbial communities of municipal wastewater-treating anaerobic digesters from Japan - AD_JPNAS3_MetaG | ecosystem: Engineered > Bioreactor > Anaerobic > Digestate | place... | reverse complement strand
TCCGCGGAGACGCCCAGAATGGCAATCGCCTTCGGATGAAAAATCCTTTCGTAGTCGGTCGGCGGGTAATGTGCTTTTCCGGTTTTTCCTGTTCTTCTGGTTTTGCTGGACATTCTGCCTCCATGCTTGCCGATTTTACCTTGTATGCTAAACAGCAACAGGGATCGTCACCTGCGCAGGTCCTTGAGCATCCGGATCAAAAGCAGTCTTTCCTCCAGGGTGTATCTGGAGAAAATTTCCCGGTTCAAATCTTCGGTATCATTGATAAATTTGTCACGGCACTCCAGCGCCTTATCCGTCAGCCGGATGTTCAAAACCCGCCGGTCGTCTTTCACGTTCTTGATGATCCAGCCGCTTTCCGCCATTCGGTCCAGAACGCCGGACAGCGTGGCGCTGTCCAGGGACAATCGCTTTCCCAGTTCACCGGCGGAAAGCCCTTCTTCCTCGTAAAGAGCGTGCAGGACGAGTCCCTGAATGGGTGTAAGGCCGTACAACTGCGTGCGGGACTTGAAAGTTCCGTACACTTTCTGATTGGCCTTGCTTAAGATAAACAGAATCACGTCCTGGTAACTGATCATCGGTGACACCCGGGTCATTATTTAGTGTGCAAGATAAATAAAGGGAGAGGTCAAGTCAAGAAAAATGTTGACCGGCGTTGACCGGTAAAAAGCTGATTGGCCGAAGAAATCCCCGTACTTCCCGCCCCCAGAGTTTTGGGCCTGTTGATTCCGGGGTGAAGGGAATTCATTTGCAGACGGATTTTTGGAGTGCTTCTCCCGTTGAATCGGAAAGGATGGGCTCCCATTCCGGGGAGGGATTTTCCCCGGAAAAGATCACTTTGCCGTTCGTGTCATAGGCGGTCAACGAAGCTTTTCGAATCCGTTTTTCCCGGCAGTCGATTTCGCACAAGAACATTTTTCTGGACAGCTGCTTGTATGCCGCCGCCGGCAATCCCTTTTGCTTCAGGGATTGAAGATATTTTTCCCTGCCTGCATCGGAAATGTTTTCTTTTCCCAGAACCTGGACGATGTGTTTTTCGTTCTTTTTGTCAATGTTGAGCTTTTTGTGATAGGAAAAAACAGTTCCGTCTTCATCCCGAAGGTATTCGATCCATTGCGCGGCCGCGGGCGCCGCCGGCAGAAACAGCACCAGAAGCGCCAGGAAGAAAGAGACGATCCTTGCGCATCCTCCTTCGCCCTTCGGGTTTCCGGCTTCCCGGATGAAACAGTTCTTGACTTTGATCGGCTTTGTGTTTTTCATAGCGTTTCCTGTATACGGAAAAGCACATCAGGAATCAACAGGAAATCTTGCATCGAATTTTCATGGCTCTTTCGCTCGGGTTTAGGCAAAGGGCTGTTCTTTAAAAAGATGGCCAACGCAAAAAGAGTCGGTTACGCTGAAACAAACGAATCCGGAGCAAGGAATGGTCAAATCGGGGCGTAAAGAAAGCGAAAACGAGGCTGCCGAATGTTCGGGAGGGCCTCGCAATGCCTGAAGCGAAAAAAACCGGCGGTTTCTACGGTTGGGTGATGATGCCGCTTCTGTGCCTCGTCTATTCGATCCCGATCGGCTTTGCGCTCTATGGGCCGCCCGTCATTTACCGGTTCATGCAGAAGGACCTGTCCTGGCAGCGCGGAGAGATCAACCTCGGCTATACGATTATCGGAATGATGCTTGGTCTGGGCGCGTTCATCATTCCGTGGCTGATGGACCGCTTCGGCCCCCGCAAAACGCTGGCCATCGGCGCGTCTCTGACGGCGGGATCGGTTCTGCTGATGGCGGCTGCGGGGCAATCCTATCCCGTTTACCTGGCGCTTTGCGTCTGCACCGGCCTGGGGATTTCCTTCGGGTCGGTCGTGCCCGTTCAGGCGCTGGTTCTGCTGTGGTTTAATGTTCACCGGGCGCTGGTCATGGGCCTGGTGCTGGGAGGCGGCGCGATCGGCGGGTTTATCTATCCCCAGATCATCAACGCCTCCATCGTGGCTTTCGGGGGAAACTGGAGGGCCGGCTGGTTCGTGATCGCGGCCGCCTGCTTTGCCGGCGCGGTTGTGGCCCTGATCGCCATTCGGAACAGGCCGGAGGACCTTGGACAGCATCCGGACGGACTGGCTCCATCGGCCGTAAGCAAAGCGCTGTCGGATGCCCGCAGCGGACGGATTCGAACCTACCGCTCGCCGGTGAACTGGCGTCTCAAAGACGCCCTGAAAACCAGAAGCATCTGGCTGGCCATCATCGGAATGTCGTTCATCTGGTTTTTGTGGCAGTCCGTGCTGACCCAGACTCCGGCCCATTTGAGCGACCGGGGCTTTTCCATTTCCGATCCGGTCTGGTTTCTCCGGCCGGCCTTTATTTACGGGCTCATTCTGGCCTGCAGCATCGTGGGCCGGCTGAGCGTCTCGTTTCTGGGCGAGCGCATGGAAAGCCGTCTGCTGATCGCCATTGCCGGTTTCAGCCTGATCGCCGGAGGCGTTCTTTTCTGGTTTGCCTCCCGCGACAATCTTTGGGCGGCTTACCTGTACCCGCTCCTGGTCGGCTTCGGTTTCGGCGCGTCGTATGTGTCCTATCCTCTTTTGATGGGAAACTATTTCGGAACGGAGTCATTTCAAAGGATCAGCGCGGTGGCCAACCCCATTACCTCCAGCTTTCCGTATTTCGGCGCGTTTATCGCCGGCTGGCTTTATGACGTGAACGGCGGCTATGGAGCGGCCTTGATCATCGCCTGCGGCATCGCGCTGACCGGCTCCGTCCTGATGCTGCTGTGCCGCCCGCCCGTCAAGGCCGGCTGAAGTTTTGCTGCGGGACCGAATCAGGAAAATGATGCGAAAATGCTTACAGGAGTTTTACAAACGAAAAGAGGCTGCAAATGGCTGGCATCTGCAACCCCTTGATTTTACTGGTGCGCCCAGCAAGATTCGAACTTGCGGCATCCAGATTCGTAGTCTGGCGCTCTATCCAGCTGAGCCATGGGCGCGTTGTTTTCGAAAGAACGAAGGAGGCCTATAGCACATTATCCGCCTGATGCAAAATGAAAATGTTTGATCAGAGCCGGACGGAAATCAGTCTTTGCTCTTCGATGTTTTTTTAATGTCTTCGATGACATCCTGCAGTCCTTCTTCCCTTTGGATAATATGGGTCGTATCGTCGGAGACGCCGGTCTGTCCGGCCTTTTCCTTGGCCCTGGCCATTTTCCTGACCCGGCTGACCTGCCAGGAATCGCCTGAAGTATCCACCAGCCAGTTGTTGAGATCAAACTGCAGGCTTCGGACATGGGGAAGGGCGGCAAGCTCGCGGGCGATGTTTTCGACTTCCTGCGCGGAGAAATCTCCGTTGGGCCGGACCAGATCTCCGCTCAGATAGACCGTGCTTCCCAGAAAGGAGTACTCTATTCGGGCCAGATCCGCATCGTGCCGCGTGATGACCATTCTCACGCTGCGGTTGACTTCATAACGGGATACCGGTTCATCCTGCTGCATATGCCACCTTGACCTGCAGATTCAATACCTCACAAGAGGAGCGGGTTGTCAAGAACGGAATGATCGCCGCAAAGGGGCCGAATGATTCGGATTTGATTTTGAAGAGACATTCGTGTACAAAAAATCATCTTGCCGGGAGATCTGAAACCGAGAATGGATAAAATCGTTAACGAACATGACCTGAACCAGTCCGTCGTCCAATACGCTTCGGATGATTTTGTCGCCCTGCGGGCGCGAAGCTCCGTGGCGGAAGCGCTTGAATGCATCCGTTCGTCGCGAACGCAGAGTGCGATTCTTTATTTCTATGTAGTAGATGACGAGGACCGGCTGGTCGGCGTCGTCCCGACCCGAAGGCTTCTGACGTCATCGCTTGCCGCTTCCGTGGAATCCATCATGACCGACAGCCTCGTGTCGATCCCGGACAACGCCAATTTGCTGGAAGCGCTGGAGTTTTTTATTCTATACAAATTTCTGGCCTTTCCCGTGGTGGATGCCGGCCGGAAAATTCTGGGGGTCATCGACGTCAATCTTTTCACGCAGGAAATGATCGATATGGAGGAGCGCGAACAGGTTCACAGCATTTTCGACACGCTGGGCGTCAGCGTCGCGGAAATGAAGGACCGGTCTCCATTCAGCGTTTTTCGAAGGCGCTTCCCCTGGCTTCTTGCGACGATCGCCAGCGGCACGGTCTGCGCGCTTCTGGTCGGATTTTTCGAAGCTACGCTGGCGCAAAGCCTGATCCTGGCCTTTTTCCTGACGCTGGTGCTGGGGCTGGGCGAAAGCGTTTCGATGCAGACGATGGCCATCACCGTTCATTTCATGCATCACCGCTCGGCGCAGTCCGGCTGGTATCTCGAGGTGCTGCACCGGGAAATCACCCGCACACTGCTTCTGGCCGTTGCCTGCGGCGCGATTGTGGGCCTGATCGCCTGGGTCTGGCGCGGCGAAGCGGCGGCGGCCCTGGTGATCGGCTCCGGCATTTTTCTCTCGCTTCTTCTGGCCGGCTTTATCGGCGTCAGCGTTCCGTCTTTGCTGCACCGGCTGAAGCTGGATTTGCGGGTGGCCTCCGGACCGCTCACGCTGGCGCTGGCCGATATCTGCACTGTTGTTACTTATTTTTCCCTGGCGACAAAGATTCTCGCGCCTTAATCGAAAATCTTCGAATAATCCGGTTTGCGATGCTCGTAGAAAGCGGCGAAGGCTTCCTTGGCCGCCGGCGCTTTAAGCATGGCGCTGAAATGCCGGTTTTCTTCGGCGATTTGTTGGGTCACCGCGTCGAGGTGCCGCGCTTTGAGAAGCTGCTTGGTGACGCGCAGGGAGGTGGGCGGCAGGGCGGCAAGCCTGGCGGCCTGAGCAGAGGCGTAAGGCATCAGCTCCGCTGCCGGCAGCACTTTGTTGACGAGCCCCATGTCGAAAGCCTGTTCGGCCGTAAAGGGTTCGCCGAAAAAGAGCAGCTCCGCGGCGCGCTGATAGCCGACAATCTGCGGCAGAATACGGCTGGAGGCAAATTCCGGGCACAGCCCCAGTTTGGCAAACGGCATGGAGAATTTGGCGCCCTGCGCGGCGTAAATCTGGTCGCAGTGCAGAAGCATCGTGACGCCGATGCCGATGGCCATTCCCGAAACCGCGGCGATCACCGGTTTGGCCGCGAGGCTCAAATTGCGGATGAACTGCGCCACGGGACGGTCCGCGACATCGCTCTTCGTATTCATGAAATCTTCCAGATCGTTGCCCGCGGAAAAAATTTCCGGTTTGCCGCAAAAGAGCAAAACGCGCACGGCCCGGTCGTCTTCGCCGGCCTGAATCGCGTCCGCCATCCGCTGGTACATGGCGGCTGTAATGGAGTTTTTCTTGTCCGGCCGGTTGAATTCGATGGTCAGGATTCCGTTTTGCTTTCTGGTTTCGATGTCCATTTGTTCTCCTTAAGGGTTTAAAAAATTATACCGCCGGGGATCCGTCGGCGGGGTTTCCCTCCAGCTTCTTCAGCCCCAGGTCGATGGCGCTGTGGCTGCCGAAAAGAATCAACTGATCTTCCGCCTCGAAAACAAAATCGCCGGGCGGATTCGTGATGGTCTGGTTTTTGCGGATGATGTTGATGATCATGGCGCCCGTTTCCGCCTTCAGGTTGACGTCGCGGATGCTTTTGCCGATCGTCGGGTTGCCGGGGGCGATGTAGCAGGTTTCAATGGTGCCCTGCGCCAGAATCTGGCCGATCTGGTCGAAGGCCTCCTGGGTATAGCGCACTTCGCGCAAAATGCCGTAGGATTTGTTCCGGATGATGTTGCCCTGCGCCAGCACGATGCTGTTGGGAATGTGAAACATCTTGAGGACGCGGCTGAAGATCTGAATGGAGGTCTCGAATTCCTCGGGGATGACATCGTCGGCGCCCAGGGCCAGCAGTTCCTCGATGTCGGCAAGGTATTTCGTCCGGACGATCACGTGCAGCTTCGGATTGAGGGCTTTGGCGTTGGACAGGCAGTTTTTCGTAAGAAAACGGTCGGAGATGGCGATGACCATGACGCGCGCCTTCTCCACGCCGGCGCGCCGCAGAATTTCCACGTTGGACGCGTCGCCCCAGAGCGCGTTTGTGTCCCCGCCGTTTTTCGCCTTTTTGATTTTCTGGAAATTCAGATCGATCATGGCGTAGCTGATGGCGGTATTTTTCAGCACCCTGGCCAGATTTCTGCCGTTGAGCCCCATCCCGCAGATAATCACGTGGTTGTAAAGGGAAATGCGCTGACCCTGAAGGGGGCCGGTGGAATCGGAATGCGAAGAGTTTTTGCGGTTGAGCAGCCCGTAGGCCAGCGAGGCCAAAAGGGGCGTGATGACAAAAGTCAGAACCGACGCGCCGATGAAGGTCTGATAAATGTCCCCGGCAATGATCTGGCTTCGGTAGCCCTGCGAGGCCAGAACAAAGGAAAATTCGCCGATCTGGGACAGCAGGACTCCGCAGAGTATCGCGCTTCGCAAAGGATACTTCATCAGGAAGACCAGGCTCGCAACCACGGCAAACTTGATGAGAATGATCCCCAGAGAGGCCAGCAGGATGGGTCCGGGATGGGCCTTGAGAAAATCAAGATTGAGAATCATGCCGAAGGATACGAAAAACACGGACAGGAAGACGTCGCGGAAGGGGCTGACATCGCTGATGATCTGGTGCGTGAAATCCGTGTCGGAAAGAGCCAGGCCGGCAAGGAACGCGCCGATGGCGAGCGACAGACCCAGCGATTCCGTGATCCAGGCGATCCCCATGGTGATGACCACGGACACGATGACCAGCACGTCGCGCATGTTCATGCTGACGAGGCGCTCCAGCGCAAACGGGATCACGTACCTGCCCGCGACCAGAATCACGACAATGATCAGGAGGGACTTGAAAAGCTTCCAGAGAATCAGAAGGGCGTCCGGACCGCTGCCGGCGGCCAGAAAGGGGATCATCAGCATCATCGGCACGACCATGATGTCCTGGAATAAAATGACGCCGACGGAGATTCGCCCCTGCGGCGACGATTCGTCGTCCCGATCCTTGAGGATTTTCAGAATCAGCGCCGAGGAGCTGTGGACCAGCAGAAAGCCGATCAGGACGGACTGGCTGACGCTGAGCTGCATGGCCAGTCCGGCGAGCAGTCCGACGACGAAGGTGCAGAAAAGCTGCAGACCGCCCGTGAGGAGAATCTCGGAGAGGTGCTTCAGAAAGCGGGACAGCCGGATCTCGACGGCGATGGTGAACATCAGAAATGCGACGCCGATGTCCGCCATCAGTGAAATGCCGGCGATGTCGTCGATCAGTTTCAGGCCGAAAGGCCCGATCAGAATGCCGGTGATGAGAAAGCCGATGATGGAAGGGATCTTGATTTTATTGAAGATATAGATGACCGGAATGGAGAAACCTAAAATGATGATCAATTGGTGAAAAAACTTCAGTCCGTCCACGGGCCTTTCCGATCGTTGAAGGGAATTTGCTTTGTTTTTTCGTTTATCACTGATTGGAAAAATTTTCCAAAAAAACATCGCCGGAGCGCTGATTTTGATTGACAAAACCCTTCCGGGGAATTATTATTCCGCAAAATTCGTTATTTAATGGTACGGATTATGACCGTTCAGCGAGCCATCATCATTAGCAGAATAATTATCCGCTTCCCCCGAGGAGGCCTGGCCGTGGAGTAGCTGAAATTTACGCTCAAGAAATTCAAATCCGCTGCCAGGGAAACCGGGCAGCGGATTTTTTTATGGGAAAGAGAGGAAACCATGACGCAAAACAGGATTTTGATTTACGATACGACGCTCCGCGACGGCACGCAGGGAGAGCAGGTCACCTTTTCCGCCGAAGAAAAGCTGCGGATTGCGCGCAGGCTGGATGACGTCCATTTTCACTACATTGAAGGCGGCTGGCCCGGCTCCAACCCCAAGGACATGCGCTTTTTTGAAATGGCCAAAACGGTGAAGTTTAAAAATGCCAGATTGACCGCGTTCAGCTCCACCCGAAAGCCGCGCATCCGGCCCGATGCCTGCCCCAATCTCAAGGCGCTGATTCGGGCCGAAACCCCGGCCGTGGCGATCTTCGGCAAGGCCTGGGATCTGCATGTTGCCGACATTCTGAAAGTGACCCCGGATGAAAATCTGTCCATGATCCGCGACTCCATCGCCTACATGAAGGCCAGGGGCAAAGAGGTGCTTTTCGACGCGGAGCATTTTTTTGACGGCTGCAAGAACAATCCCCGGTATGCCCTTCAGGTGGTCAGGACCGCGCTCGACGCGGGCGCGGACAGGATCATTTTCTGCGATACGAACGGCGGGGCCATGCCGCATGAGGTGAGCGCCGTTCTGGGAAAAGCATCCGCCGTTATTCCAATGGAGAAGGCCGGCATTCACGCCCACAATGACTGCGGCCTGGCCGTCGCCAATTCTCTTGCGGCGGTCCGGGAAGGCGTGAGAATCGTTCAGGGAACGGTCAACGGCTACGGCGAGCGGTGCGGAAACGCCGATCTGACCTCCGTGATCGCCAATCTGCAGCTCAAAATGAAAATGCGCTGCCTGCCGGTGGCCTCGATCCGGCAGCTCACGAACCTTTCCCTGTACGTCAGCGACGTGGCCAACATTCCGCCCCAGATGTCGAGGCCTTTTGTGGGGAAGAGCGCGTTTGCGCACAAGGGGGGCGTTCACGTCAGCGCCGTGACGAAAAATTCGGCGGCCTACGAACACATGCCGCCGGAGCTGGTCGGCAACAGCCGGCGCGTGCTGGTCTCCGACATGGCCGGCAAAAGCAATATCGCCTACAAGGCCAGGGCCCTGGGCATCGAGCTGGACGGGAAAAACGCGCTGGGCAAGGTGGTGCGCCAAGTCAAGCTGATGGAGGACAAGGGGTATCAGTTCGACGCGGCCGACGGGTCGCTGTCGATTCTGATGAAAAAAGCGATCGGCCAGTTTGTGGAGCCCTTCATGCTGGAGTGCTTCAGCGTGGTCACCTCCAGGACGCTGGACAACCCCTGTCTGTCGCAGGCCACGATCAAGATTTCCGTGGGCGGCGAGGAGGAGCTGACGGCCGCCGAAGGCAACGGTCCGGTGAACGCGCTCGACCATGCCCTGCGCAAGGCGCTGACCAAATTCTATCCGCAAATCAAGGAAATGCACCTGGTGGACTTCAAGGTGCGCACGCTGGAAGGCTCCGAAGGCACGGCCGCGGGCGTCCGCGTTTTGCTGGATTCGACGGACGGCTCCGAGCTCTGGAGCACGACGGGCGTTTCCGAAAACATCATCGAGGCGAGCTGGCAGGCGCTCATCGACAGCATCGAGTACAAGCTCAGCAAAGACCGGAAAAAGAGGTGACGACCGCTGATTTTTTGGCCGTTTGCAGCCATTGCTAAATCTTTCAATTGCTGATATGGAAGCCCAACGTAAAGCGAGGGCTCGAACGGTGTTGTCCATAAACAGCCAGAATCCCCAGATGCGCCTCATTCGAAAGGCGACGGATGTGTTGAGGGACGGCGGCATTATCATCTACCCGACGGATACAGTGTACGGCCTGGGCTGTGATTTATCGAACAAGCGAGGCATTGAGAAAATATACGAGATTAAAAGAAGAAACAAAAAACGCCCTTTAAGTTTTGTCTGTTCCGATCTGAAGCACATCAGTCAGTACGCGCTGGTCACGGATTATGCTTATAAAACCATGAAGCGGTTTTTGCCCGGACCCTACACGTTTATTCTGGAAGCATCCCGTCTGGTTCCGCGGATCATTTTGCCGAAAAGGCCGACGACGGGCATTCGCGTTCCGGACAACCAGATTTGTCTTGCTTTGATCCGGGAGCTCGGGCAGCCGATTATCAGCACCAGCGTTCAGACCCTGGACGGGGAAGACCTCGGCGATCCCGTGATCATCAACGAACACTTCGGGCGCGTGGTGGATCTGATTATTGACGGAGGGATCATCGTTCCCGAGCCGTCGAGCGTCGTCAGCCTGGTGGACGACCGGATTGAAGTTCTTCGAACTGGAAAAGGCGACGTGAGCGCCTTTATATAAAATACACGAAGCGGCGGGATGTCATGTCCGTCAGCCGCGCGGCCCGGGAAAGGCCGCCCAAAAGGATCCTTATGAAACATGTAATGCTCGTTAACGCCGTGCACAAGGAGCAAATGCGCATGGCCACGGTTGACGAAAAAGGCAAGCTGATTGATTTTAACATTCAAATGGCCGTTCGGGAACCGATCACCGGGAACATTTACAAAGGCAAGGTGCTGAAGGTCGAACGCGGCCTGCAGGCGGCTTTTGTGGATTACGGCGGCGTCAAGGACGGTTTTCTTCCCCTGCGCGACGTCAGCCACGAATACCTGACCGAACCGGAAAACGGTTCCTCCGGCGGCAGGGCCGTTCTGAAGACGGGCCAGGAAATCATCGTGCAGGTGGTCCGGGAAATCATCGGCAACAAGGGCGCCCTGCTGACGTCGTACATCTCCCTGCCCGGACGGTATCTCGTGCTGCTTCCCAACAAGCTCTGCGGCGGCATCTCCCGGAAAATCGAAAGTGAGGAAGACCGCCGGAAGATCAAGACGCTGATGGACCAGATCAAGGTTCCCGAGGGGATGGGTTTTATCGTCCGCACGGCCGGGATCAACCGAACCAAGCAGGAAATTCAGCGCGACTACCAGTTCCTGATGCGCCTGTGGAAGGAGATCACCAAGAAGGCCGAAGACGCCTCCGAACCGTCTCTGCTCTACCAGGAGACGGATTTCGGCGTGCGGTCGCTGCGCGACTACCTGACGCAGGAAATGGACGAAATCTGGGTGGACGAGGTGGAAACCTTCCGCAAGATGCGCGCGTACCTGAAAGCGGTCGCCCCCCGCCATTTGCGAATCCTGAAGCAGTACAAGGACAAGACTCCGATTTTTGAGCGCAACTCGCTGGAAGAGCAGATCCGGGTGATTTACCAGGAACGCGTGGAGCTCAAGTCCGGCGGCTACATCATTATCAATCCCACGGAAGCCATGATCACCATCGACGTCAATTCCGGACGCGGGTCGAACAAGCGAAACATCGAAGAAACCGCTTTCCGGACGAATGTGGATGCCTGTGAAGAAATCGCGCGCCAGCTCAGGCTGCGCGACCTGGGCGGTCTGATCGTCATCGATTTCATCGATATGATCGACAAGAAGCACATTGCCGAAGTGGAAAAGGCCTTCAAGAAGGCGCTGAGCATGGATCGCGCCAGAATTCAGCTTTCGCGCATCTCCAAGTTCGGCCTGATGGAGCTGTCCCGGCAGAAAAAACAGTCCACGATTCAGGAAATCAGCTACACGACCTGTCCGTACTGCGCCGGCAGCGGTCTGCGCCCCTCTCTGGAGTACGCCTCTCTCGGGGCGTTTCGCAAAATCGAATCGGAGGCGGTCAAGGGCACCTATTCGGAGCTGAGGGTCAGCCTGCCGCATGAAATCGCCCTGTACATCCTGAACAACAAACGGACCGAGCTTTTGAAGCTGGAGTCAACCTTCGGCGTCTGCCTGATTATCGAAGGAAAACCCGATATGGCGTGGGACAATTTCGAAATTCAGCAGTCCATGAAGGAGCAGGCCCTGGAAGTCAGCGCCATTCAGGGAGTGCCCCTGCTGAACCTTGCGGAAAAGACGGAGCCGGACGCGGAGGGCGGTGAAAAGCCGGAAGCGGAAGCCGGCGAAGCCGAAGAGCCCCCCAGGAAAAAGGGGCGGCGCCGTTCCCGCCACAAGAAAAGAAAATCGCCGGAGGCATTAAAAGGCTCCGTTGCGACGGAAGACGCTTTGCCCGACGCGCAGCCTTCCCCCGGCGGGATGGCGCCTCCGGTTTCCTCCTCGCAGTTTTCGCGTTTTCCCGTCAAGCCGCTGAAGATTGTCGGCGCGCTGCCGGAAGAATTCTTTCCGGTGGACTTAAGCGGCGATCTTTTCACGCCGGAAATGGATCAGGAAGATACGGGCCCGGAGCAGGAGGATAACTGAATGACCCTTCGAAGACTTCCCGAAGGCCCGGACCGCTCCGTCTCTGCGTCAGGGAGGACAGCGCATGGCGGATGAAATCCGAAAGGGGCTTTTCCGGATCTCCGTGCCGTTGCCGAACAGTCCGCTCAAGGACCTGAACTCCTACGTGATCCGGGGCGAAGACCGCAATCTGATCATCGACACGGGTTTCAACCGAACCGTCTGCTACGAAGCGATGCAGGCAGGCCTGGCCGAACTGGGGATCGATCTGAATCAGACCGATTTCATGCTGACCCACATGCATGCCGACCACACCGGCCTGGTGACGAGGCTGGCGACGAAAACCAGCCGAATATTCTTCGGCAGGATCGACGCGCGCGTTTTTGACGGCGATCACGGCTGGCAGTCCCTGATTGACTTCGCCGCCCTGAACGGTTTTCCCGTCGACGAGCTTCAGAAGGCGCTCGCCAGTCATCCGGGATTCAAATACAGTCCGCAGCAAAAGCCTGTCTTTACCCTGCTGGACGACGGCGACGTAATCGAATGCGGAGGCTACCGGCTGCGATGCGTCGCCACGCCGGGCCACACGCAGGGGCACATCTGCCTGTATGAGGAGGATCAGAGAATTTTCTTTTCCGGCGACCACGTCCTGTTCGACATTACGCCGCACATCGAGTCGTGGGCCTATGAGACCAATTCGCTTTCGGACTACCTGGCCAGCCTGGACCGGGTGTATGCCCTGCCGGTGGAACTGGTCCTGCCCGGACACCGGAATTTTCAGGGGGATCTGAAGGACAGGATCCGCGAGCTGAAGCATCACCACCGCGAACGGGCGGATGAAGTGCTGGAGGTTCTGGGCGGCCGGGCGATGAATGCCTATGAGATTGCCGCGGGGATGACCTGGGACATCGACTGCGAAACCTGGGAGGATTTTCCGATTGCCCAGAAGTGGTTTGCCACCGGGGAAGCCATCGCGCATCTGCGCTTCCTGGAGGGAGAAGGCCGGATTCACCGCCATACCGATCAGGCGGTTGTAGCCTTTTCGGCCGTCCGTCCCTGATTCGTCCCGTTCAGGATGCCGGCGATGGTCTGCCGCTTCATTTCAAATCAAACCAAAGCGGGGAACGGTCTGCAACCGTTCCCCGCTCGATGACCTGTCAGAAAAAAACCATGGCCAGCGCTTCCGCGACGCACGCCGGTTTGTCCTGCCCTTCCATTTCAATGGTATGCGTCTGGCGGATCAAAAGACGGTTGCCCGGCTTTTCTTCCACGCCGGACAGCACGATCCGGTCGCGGATGTTCGATCCCGAAGGAACGGGATTGAGAAAACGCACCTTGTCCAGACCGTAGTTGATGGACATCTTCGCGCCTTCGATCTTCACGGGCGCCTGGTAGCTGAAAAAAGGGATGTGCGAAAGCGTCAGGAATCCGTGCGCGATGGTCCGGCCGAACGGTCCGGCGGCGGCCTTTTCCGCGTCCACATGAATCCACTGGTGGTCGCCGGTGCTGTCGGCGAACTGGTTGATCTGCGCCTGCGTCACCTGTTTCCAGCCGGAAACAAAAACTTCCTTCCCGAGGTGCGGCTGCAATTCTTTTAGTACCGATTCGATCGACATATTTTCCCCTCCTTGTCCCGGATCTTCGGCCCGGCCGTGCCGGCCTGCCTGCTCGAAAAGCGGGCCGCGGGGAGCGCCCGCGAACCCCTTGCCGCGTTCCGTCCTGCGCGCTACTCCAGCGCCGCGTTGACTTTGGCCTGTGCGGCTTTTGCTTCTTTCATGATGCGTTCAAATAGCTCGGCAATGGTCGGCACGTCATGAATCAACCCCTGCGACTGGCCGACCGGGAGCACGCCCGTTTTGGAATCGCCGTCTTCCGTCGCGACGCGAATGGCTTTGAACGCGTTGGCCATATAGGCGAGCTGTCTGGCATTCTTGTAGCCGGACAGCAGAACCCCGATAAAAAGTTTAAAATACGGGATGCCCATCTGCTTCGCGATAGCCTGCGAATTGAAAAAAGCGGCGGGCCAGTTCAGGCCGGTTTTGACGGCTTTTTTGGCTGCGTCCGTTTTCATGACCCGGCACAGGATGCCGTCGAAGCGCTTGGAAAACAGCGTGTCATAGACGTCTTTTTCCTGCGTCATCCGTTTGTAGTTTTCATGCAGCGGGCTTTCCCTGGTTGTCATGAGTCTTGTTCCCATGGCGACGCCTTCCGCACCCAGCGCGAGCGCGGCCGCGATTCCACGTCCATCGGCAAATCCGCCGGCGGCAATCACGGGAATTTTCAGATTTTCCGCCAGATGCGGAATCAAAACCAGCGATGTGACGTCTTCGCCATGCGCCGCCGCTTCCTGTCCGGTGGCGATGACCGCATCCGTTCCGAAATCCTGCGCGCGTTTCGCGTGTTTCAGATTGACGACGGTCGCGAAGACCTTGCCGCCGTATTTGTGCGCTTCCTTCACAATCCAGTCGCCTTTGCCCAGCGCAAAGTTGATGACCGGCACTTTTTCCTGCAGCAGGACTTTCGCGTTTTCCGCCGCGCCCGGAAACATCAGCGACGCATTGGCGCCGAACGGCTTGTCCGTCAGTTTGCGGATTTCGCGGATGGCTTCCCTGGTCTGCGCGGCATTCAGCGGACCGGTGGCCAGAATGCCCAGCCCTCCGGCGTTGGATACCGCGGCCACCATTTTGGGAACGCTGATCCAGCTCATGCCGGACAGAACGATGGGATACTTGATGCCGACCATTTCAGTGATTCGTGTTTTCATAGTTGCTCCTTCTATCGTGTAGTTTGGTTTGAAAGCCTCCGGTTCAGTTTCCGCACAGCTTTGCGGTTCTTGCGGTGATCTCTTTGGCCTGGGCTGCCATTCTTTCCAGCAGCTCCGCGCAGGTGGGGATATCGTTGATCAGGCCGATGGACTGGCCGACCATCAAAGGCGCGTAATCAACATCGCCGGTTTCCCAGGCTTGCTTGACTTTCTGGCCGGACAAGAGCGGAATCAGCTCTTCAAACCCGCCGTTGCGGGCTTCGATAGCCAGGACTTCTTCAATGACCTTGGATTTCAATCCGCGGCCCTGCAGGCCGATGGATTTTCCGTAAATCACCGTGTCAAATTCCTGCCGGCGGATCAGTTCCTGCTTGATGTTGTCATGCACTTCACATTCCTTCGTCGCGATGAAGCGGCTGGCCATCATCACGCCCTCGGCGCCCAGCGCCAAAGCGGCGGCCATGGTCCGGCCGTCCGCGATGCCGCCAACGGTGACCACGGGAATTTTTACCGAAGCCGCAATCTTGGGTGTCAGCACCATGGAGGTGACATCGTCATTCAACGGGTGACCGCCTTCTTCGATGCCGGCGGCATAGATTCCGTCAAAGCCGATTTTTTCCGCATGCAGGGCATGGCGCAAAGCGCCGACCTTATGAAACATTTTCACGCCGGCTTTCTTGAGCATCTCGACGGCCTCCATTCCGGCCACCTTGTCCAGCGGCGTGCCGGAAAACTCGATGCCCGCCACTTTTTCCTCGGCGCAAACTTTAACATACATCTTGTGGTGCTCCGGCGTGATCCGGACCGAGGGCAGCAGCGTGATGGCCACAAAGAAGGGTTTATCGGTGAGCCGGCGCGTTTCCCGGATCGCCGCGCGAAATTCGTCCGCCGTTTCATAATTGCCCGCCGTCAGATTGCCGATGCCGCCGGCATTGGACACCGCCGCGCACATTTTTGGTTTGCAAAGCCACATCATGGCCCCGCAGATAACGGGATACTTGACTCCGAACATCCTGGTGATTTGCGTGTCGAACATGAAATACCTCCTATTTTTTTCCGTTGTTTCCGGTCTTTCGCTTTTTGGCCGCCTTCAGGCTGCTCTGAATATTCTGCTCCACCTGCTTCTGGAAAAGACGCCGAAGAATGTAGTCCCGGTAGAAATTTCCGACCTGCGTCAGTTCGGCGGTAATGGCGATGTTTTCCCGCGTCGATTTTCCGGCGACCATCTTGCGGCGAAGCGCCATCTCTTTCTCCACGATTTGCCTTCCCAGCTCCACCCAGAAGACCAGCTCCTGAAGCTTCATCCCCAGATCGGCCATCTTTTTGATGCCGTCCCGGCCCGCGCGGACGTCGTCCGGATCATACAGGGGCTTGTCCCTTTCGAACGTGAACGGGACCAGGATGCCCAGACGCCGGGCCTGCGCCAATTCCTTTTCCGTAAGGCCCGTCGCGTCAAGAAAAGCGGCCTGGCCGATGAGCCCGTTTTCCGCCTGTTGGCCGGAGCGGAACACGGCGTTTTCGATCGTTTCGGCTTCGGTCAGGTTCAGGCCTTCATCCATTCGACGCAGAATGTTTTTGATGAGGTACAGAGGAAAGTAGCGTCTTTCCTTCAGCTCCTGAATGACGCGCAGGCGCTCGATGCAGGCCTCGTCGTAATAGGCCATTTTCTCATTCGCTTTTTCGGGTTTGGGCAAAAGCCCCTCTCCGACGTAATAGCGGATGGTCGAGGGCCGCACACTGCTTCTTTTCGCGATTTCGCCGATTTTCAATTTCATTCACTGCACCAAACATTAAAGTTGAGGTTTAATGTTATAGTGATATTGAAGACGGCTGTCAAGCAAATTGTCAAAAAGACAAAAACCAAGTGAAAACAAAAAGAAAGCCCGCCTGCTCGGCTCTTTGGAATGAAAATCTCGAGGCGGCCGGCAAAGATCATTGCTTACAACAGGGCGGCTTTTATTTCTTTGACATGCGCGGCAGCCGCCCGAATCCCGTCGCCGCCGTTTTGGTTTTCCCCGATGAGTTTGACGACGGAGCTCCCGATGACAACGCCGTCGGCGATTCTTGCTATGGCCCTGGCCTGGCCGGCGCTCGTGATGCCGAAACCCACGGCGACCGGCAGTTTGGTTAATTTGCGGATTTTTGAAATCTCGCGGGCGATGTCTTCTGTTTTCGGAGCGGCGGTGCCGGTGACGCCCGTGATGGAGATGCAGTAAAGAAATCCTGAAGCGGCTTTCAGAATGGCTTTCAACCGGTCGTCGCCCGTGGTCGGCGCGACAAGCGAAATGAAGTCGATTCCGGCCGCATTCGTAAAAACCCTCAGTTCGCCCGCCTCCTCCGGCGGCAGGTCCACGACGAGGATGCCGTCCACCCCCGCATCTTTTGCCGCTTTGGAGAACTTCTGGGCGCCATAGGCAAAGATCGGATTAAAGTAGCCGAAAAGCACAATGGGAATCCGGGATGCCCTGCGAATATCGGCCACCAGATCCAGAACGCCTCGCAGTGTGGTTCCTGCTTTGATGGCCCGCTGGGATGCGGCCTGAATGACGGGGCCGTCGGCCGTGGGATCGGAAAACGGCACGCCGATTTCCAGAATATCCGCTCCTGATTTTTCCAGACTCAACGCCAGTTCGCGCGTCGCCGCGATCGACGGATCGCCCGCCGTTGCATAAACGATCAGCGCCTTTTCTTTTTTGGCGCGCAGCTCTTCAAATTTTTTCCCAATTCTTCCCATATTTTCCTCTTTTCATTTTCGCTCCCTCCTTCCTGCCGGGCGGGGACTGAAGGGAGGGGAAATAATTCATTTTCACCCTCACCCAGCCCTCTCCCATCAAGGGAGAGGGCCTCGCAGGGAACGCTCGCGACCACCCATGCGGGCGGCAAGACGGTTCCCTACAGCGTTTCCATGATCGTCCGGGCGTCCTTGTCGCCGCGGCCGGAAAGGCAGATGACCAAAATCCGGTGCTTCTTCATTTTCGGAGCGATTTTCATGGCGTGGGCAATCGCGTGCGAACTTTCCAGCGCCGGAATGATGCCTTCCTGCCGCGACAAATACAAAAACGCTCCGATCGCTTCCTCATCCGTCACGGTGACATACGTCGCGCGGCCGGATTGTGCAAAATAGGCGTGCTCCGGGCCCACGCCGGGGTAATCCAGTCCCGCCGCGATGGAGTAGGCGTCGCGAACCTGGCCGTTTTCATCCTGCAGAAGGTAGGTCTTGTTGCCGTGCAGGACACCGATTTTTCCGCCGTTGATGCTTGCCGAATGCTCCAGCGTATTCATGCCGCGGCCGGCTGCTTCCACGCCGATCATCTTCACCTTCTTTTCATTGCGGAAGGGATAAAACAGGCCCATGGCGTTGGAGCCGCCGCCCACGCAGGCCACCAGAACATCGGGATTCCGTCCTTCCGCTCTTGCCGTCTGCTTTTTGACTTCTCGCCCGATGACCGACTGGAAATTGCGCACCATCATCGGATAGGGGTGCGGCCCGGCGGTTGTTCCGATGATGTAAAACGTGTCGCGGACACTTCCCACCCAATAGCGCATGGCTTCGTTCATCGCGTCCTTGAGCGTGGCCGTGCCGCTTTGGACCGGAACCACCTCGGCGCCCAGAATCTTCATGCGAAAGACGTTGGGCGCCTGGCGGCGGATGTCTTCTTCTCCCATGAAGATTTTGCATTCCATTCCGAAAAGCGCGGCCACGGTTGCGGTCGCCACGCCGTGCTGGCCCGCGCCGGTTTCGGCGATGACTTTTTTCTTGCCCATGCGCCGGGCCAGAAGCGCCTGCCCCAGCGTGTTGTTGATCTTGTGCGAGCCGGTGTGGTTGAGATCTTCGCGTTTGAGATAGATTCTGGCGCCGCCAAGCGCCTGAGTCATCCGGCAAGCAAAATAAAGCGGCGTCGGCCGGCCTGCGTAGTCTCGCCGGTACCGGTCGAATTCCTTCTCAAAGGATTTGTCTTTTTGCGCCATGGCGTAAGCTTCTTCGAGCTCCAGCAGAGCGGGCATGAGCGTCTCGGCCGCATAGCGGCCTCCGAAGGCATCAAAGTGTCCTTTTTGATCCGGCAGCATTTTCATGTTCTGTCCCTTCCAATAAAAATATTCAGCGGTGTTTCGCCGGCTGACGCGGAATGAATGATCCGCATCATGCGCGCGATTTTTGCGGAGTCTTTTTTGCCCGGCTTCTCTTCCGCGCCGCTGTTGATGTCCAGTGCGGCAGGCCGGACCACCTCAAGGGCTGCAGGAACATTGAATTCGTTCAAGCCGCCCGATAAAATCAGCGGCCCGGCAATCTTCCTGGCCAGGTCCCAGTCGGCCGTCCTGCCCGTGCCGCCGTAAAGCCCGTTGTGGCGCGCATCAACGAGAATCGCGGCGACATCAAATGCTTCAGACTTCCGGACATCTTCTTCGGTTTGAAGAACCAGCGCCTTGAGAATCCGGTTTTTTGGAAATTGCCGGCAGTAGCCGGGGGATTCGTCGCCGTGGAGCTGAATCATGTCGAGGCGGCAGTGCTCAAACGTGTGCCGGACAAAGGATTCTTTTTCATTGACGAAGACGCCGACCTTCACCAGCCGGTCCGGCAGCGCTTTTGTGATCTGTGCCGCCTTTTGCGGCTCGATGAAGCGAGGGGAAGGCGGATGGAAAATAAAACCGACCGCGTCTGCGCCGTTTTCAGCCGCGGTGAGTGCATCTTCAAGGTTTGTGATGCCGCATATTTTTACCTGCATGACGATTCCCTCCCCAGAAGCGAGCGCAGTGCACGGCCGATGTCCGGAGCGGTCATCAGCGCTTCGCCGATGAGAAAAGAAGAAATGCCCGCGTTCATCAGGTGTTCGATATCGGCGCGGTTTTTCAGAGCGCTTTCCGCGACGACCGTGCGGTCGCCGGGAATCTGTTTCCTGAGTCGGCAACTGGTCTGAATATCCGTCGCGAACGTATCGAGATTGCGGTTGTTGATGCCGATCATCTCCGCTTTTGCCGCGAGTGCCGCCTGCAGCTCCTCCTCTGTGTGAACCTCGACCAGCGGGCACAGGCCCAGTGCTTCGGAAAGGGCGATGAATTCAAAAAGCCGCGGTCCCAGCGCGCGGACGATCAGCAGAATCGCGTCGGCGCCGACGGCTCTCGTTTCGTAAACCTGAAGCGGATCGATGATAAAATCCTTGCGCAGGACGGGAAGACGAACTTCACGCCGAACGCTCGTCAAATCGCTTGTGTGGCCCAAAAAATAGGTTTGGTCGGTCAAAACGGAAACGGCGGCCGCGCCATTTTTCTCATACGTTTTTGCGATCGCCGCCGGATCGAAATGCTGCAACATGCGTCCGCGGGAAGGCGAGGCGCATTTCACTTCGGCGATGACGGCGCAGTCGGCACCGCCGAGAGCCGCGCGGAAATCCCGGCAGGGCGGCAGCGCTGCGATGGCTTCGCAAAGACGCTCAGTCGTCGCCTCCTTTTTGAGACGGGCCACTTCCTCTTTTTTGGTTTCAACGATCTTGTCTAAAATCATGTCGTCCTCTTTTTTTCTCCCCTTTTTTCACCCTCTCCCTAACCCTCTCCCATCAAGGGAGAGGGAATGAACCTGCAATTCATGATCGCCGCCGCTAAACCCTAACATTCTCCCGTCAAGGGAGAGGGAATTAACCGTTCGTCATCTCGATGAGCGCCCGCAGTATTTTTGCCGCCCGGCCGCTGTCGATGCAGTCGGCGGCGATTTTAACGCCCTCCTGAATATTGCCTGCTTTCTCACCGGCGACAATCGCCAGCGCCGCGTTCAGTAAAACGACATCCCGGCAGGCGCCCGGCTTTCCGGAGAGCACGTCCGTCAGGATTCGGGCGTTGACCTCCGGATCGCCTCCGCGGATCGCCTCGAGCGGGTGAGTGGTTCCGACGAACTCCTTCGGGGAAAGGTTGTAGGTGCGGATGATGCCGTCTTTGAGCTCCGCCACGCGGGTTTCCCCGGTGACCGTCACTTCGTCGAGGCCGTCGACGCCGTGCACCACAAAAGCCCGCTTCGTCCCCATGTTTTTCAAAACGCCGGCGAACATTTCGGCAAGCTTTGCGTCGTAAACGCCCAGCAGCTGCGCGGTCGCGCCGGCCGGGTTGGTGAGCGGCCCCAGCATGTTGAAAATCGTGCGGATGCCGATTTCACGGCGCGGGCCGATGGCGTACTTCATCGCGCCGTGCAGCCTCGGCGCGAACAGAAAGCCGATGCCGATCTGCTGGAGACACTCTTCGACGATTTCCGGATCGATGCTGATATTGACGCCGAGAGCCTCCAGCACGTCGGCGCTGCCGCACCCGCTGGAGACGGCCCGGTTGCCGTGTTTGGCGACCACGATGCCCGCCGCCGCCGCGACAAAGGCCGTCGTGGTGGAAATGTTGAACGTGCCCAGCTTGTCGCCTCCGGTGCCGCAGGTATCGACGACGGTTGTCGCGCAGGCGTTCACGCGCGCGGCCTTCCGGCGCATGATGCGCGCCGCGCCGGTCACTTCTTCCACGGTTTCGCCCTTCATGCGGAGCGCGGTGATGAACGAGCCGATCTGCGCGGGAGTGGCTTTGCCCTCCATCACTTCTTCCATGACGGCCATCATATCCCCCTCCGGCAGATCGATGTTTTGTACTACCTTGTCCAAAGCTTCTCTGATCATGATCCATGCTCCTTTCGGCCGATCTGTTTTAAAAAATTTCGAAGGATTCTTTTCCCCTGCGGCGTAAGGACGGATTCCGGATGAAACTGAATTCCTTCCACGGGATAATTTTTGTGCCGCAGTCCCATGATTTCACCCTCGGGGGTCCGGGCGCTGATTTCAAGGCAGGGCGGCAGGGATTCCGGCCGCACCAGCAGGGAATGATACCGCCCCGCGGCAAAGGGTTGGGGCAGCCCCGCAAAAATCGTTTTGCCGTCGTGCTCCACGGGCGATACCTTGCCGTGCATGATGCGTTCGGCGCGAACGACTTCTCCGCCGAACGCGGCACCGATGCACTGGTGTCCCAGGCAGATGCCCATCAGCGGCACGCTCGAATAAAATTTCTGAATCACGTCGATGGTGACGCCCGTTTCCCGGGGCGTGCATGGGCCGGGCGATAAAAAAATTGCTTCGGGTCTCTCGCGCCGGATTTCTTCGAGGGTGATCCGGTCGTTGCGCCGGACCCGGACGTCCTCCCCCATCTGCCTCAGGTATTGAACGATGTTGAACGTAAAGGAATCATAATGGTCGATCATCAGAATCATAGAGCGCTCCTGCCGTTTTCGAGAACGAATCCGCTTGAGGCGAGCTCCACGGCCTTCTGCATGCCCCGCGCCTTGTGGAGCGTTTCCATGTGTTCGGCTTCGGGCCTGGAATCATGGACAATGCCCGCGCCGGCCTGAATGAAAATCCTTCCGTCCCGAATAACCATCGTGCGGATGGTGATGCACAGATCCATGTTGCCGCTGAAGCCGATATAGCCGACCGCGCCGCCGTACACGCCCCGCCGCACGGGTTCGAGTTCGTCGATGATCTGCATGGCCCGGACTTTGGGCGCGCCGGAGAGTGTTCCCGCCGGAAACGTGGCGGTCAGCACGTCAAAGGCGTCCCTGCCGCAATCGAGCTCGGCCCGCACATTGGATACCAGGTGCATGACATGCGAATATTTTTCGACCACCATGTACTGGTTGACCTGCACCGACCCGGTTTGGGCGATCCTGCCAAGGTCGTTTCTGCCCAGATCGACCAGCATGACGTGTTCGGCCCGCTCCTTTTCATCGGAGAGCAGCTCGTCGGCCAGCGCGCGGTCCTCCTGCTCGTTTTTTCCGCGCGGCCGTGTGCCGGCAATCGGCCTCAGCTCCACTTCGTTTTGCTCCAGGCGCACCATGACTTCCGGCGAAGAGCCGATCAGGGTCAGATCATCCAGCTTGAGGAAAAACAGATAGGGCGACGGGTTCACGCAGCGGAGCGCCCGGTAAAGATCGACCGGATCGGCCGTGCAGTCCGTGGAAAAACGCTGGGAGAGCACCACCTGAATGGCGTCTCCCGCGGCGATGTAGTCTTTCGCTTTCTCCACGATGGCCTTGTACCGGTCGGGCGTCATATTGGATTCAAAAACCACGCCGGAAGCTTTTTGGGCGGGAGCCGGATATTCTGCCGGCGTCTGCAACAGCGCAATCAGATCATCGATCTTTCGGCACGCGGCCGCGTACGCTTCCGCGCGGGAATCCTCGTCTTCCGCAAAGGCGCAGGCGACGACCTTGATCGTATGGCGCACATTGTCAAAGATAATCAGGGAATCGCTGATGACAAAAACGGATTCGTCCAGATTCAGGTCGTCGGGCGGCACATCGGGAAGCTTCTCGAAGTAGCGCACCGTGTCGTAGCCCAGATAGCCGACCGCTCCGCCGAAAAAACGCGGCAGTCCGGGAGGGACAACCGGCCGGTAGCGGCCCAGCAGCTCCCGCATTCGGCCCAGCGGGTCTCCCCGGTGTTCGGTCTCGAAGATTTTCCCCTTTTCTTCCAGAATGACTTTCGGGCCTCGGATTCTGAACACGATTTCCGCATTAGTTCCGATAAAGGAATACCGCCCCCACTTTTCGCCTCCTTCAACGCTTTCCAGCAGGTAGGCATGCCGTTTGTGCCGAATTTTTTTTAAGACGGAAACGGGGGTTTCGAGATCCGCCAGGATTTCCCGGTAAACGGGAATCAGGTTCCCCCTTTTGGCGCAGACTTCAAAATCCGCAAATTTTGGTGAATACATGGGCGCTCCCTTTAAAAAATAAAAAAAGGCCGTGCGTTGCGACACGGCCTTTTTGGGTTGAACCATACAAAAAAGCCGCGGAGTCCTGAGAGGTCTCCACGGCTTTGACTTTTATCTAATAATAAAGATCAGCGGCGGATGCTCCTCTCCGGGAGGTTCCACCACCACCAGTTGTTGATTGTATGTGCGTTGAATCTCTTTTGCATGCTGCACCTTTTTCTCGCTTGTTGGTTGCTTCTATAACAGCAGGTCCGTTTTCTGTCAAACGTTTTTTGCGGGCGCGGGTGCGCGAGAACATTCACGCCCTGGTTTTTTGCGGAATTTTCTTTTTGTTCCGGCGTTTTGACGGTTTGCCAAGGGGGCAGACGGAAACGCAGATGCCGCAAAGATGAACGTTCCGGTTGAGCCTTTCCTGCGACAACCTGCGGCAGGCCTCCATGCAGCGAAAAGCGTTGTAAAACTCGTCGCGGTCAAGAGTCGAATTCCACAGCTTGCCGTTGGCCGCCTCTCCGGGGCACAGCCTCACGCAGATGTCGCAGGCGCCGCAGCGGCTTTCCGTGATGGGTGTGCCGCAAGGTTCAATGGGCTGATGGGTAAGAACCGTCGCCAGGCGAATGCGGGGGCCGAACGCTTTCGACACCAGCAAATCCGTTTTGCCGATCCAGCCCAGACCGGCGTGGGTGGCCGCCATTTTGTGGGAGAAGTTCATCCGCAAGGTTTTGCCGAAGTCCGGGGGGATGTCTTCCGCCCGCACGGTGGCTTTGATCTGCAGGCAGGAAATGCCGTTTTGCGTGAGAAACCGCGATATTTTCGCCGTGATCCCATTGAGCTCATCATTGGTGGAATTGTATAATTCGTAATAAGGCATGGTCGGGCCGTCTTCGATTTCATCGACAATCGCGTCGTCCAGCCTTTTGCCGACAACAACGGCATAACGGTACGGATAATACCCGGCCATCAGATCGCCCATGTCGGCAAATCCGACGACATAATTTTCCCGATCGGGCAGAAGGCTGATGATTTCGTTTTGCAGCGTCATGGCTTCACGATGAGCCATTTTGCCTTTCTCCTTTAGTGAAGGTTCAAGAATCCTATCACATGCCTTCTTTTCATAACAGAGCAAATTCTTTTGCCGGTACTTGCGGAGAAAAAACAGGCGCTGCAGGAGCGAACGCAGAAAGGGTAAAGATTGACGGCGTCTTTTGCTTTTGTTATGGTGTCGCAGTGCCGGTTGCTTTTGGGGAATGCGGTTGCCCGGCACGGAGGCCTCGAATGGACATCATTGCTCTGGTCATTCTGATATCTTTGCTGGTCATCATTGTGCTGCTGCTCTGGCAGCTCAGGCGGAGTTCCGTTGATTGGACGCCGCTTGTGGGCAAACTGGATGCCTTGCGGGATGCGCAGGAAAGAACCGACCGTTCGCTGCGCGACGAGATTGCCCGGTCGCGCTCGGAGGCGCAGTCGAACGCGCAGCAGGAACGAGCGGAGCTCGGGGCTTCGCTTTCTTCCTTCGGCGACTCCGTTCAGGCCCGCATGACCGATATTGCCAAAATCCAAAGCGATCAGATGGAGAGCTTTGCGCGGCAACTGTCACTGCTTGCCGCCGGCAATGAAAAAAAGATGGAAGACATTCGTCTGATGGTTGACGAAAAGCTCAGGCAAATCCAGGAGGACAATGCCCGCCAGCTCGACCGGATGCGCGAGACCGTGGATGAGAAGCTGCAAAGCACACTGGAGAAGCGGCTGGGAGAATCCTTCAAGCAGGTTTCCGAGCGCCTCGAGCAGGTCCATCAGGGGCTGGGCGACATGCGCACGCTGGCCGCGGGGGTGGGCGATTTGAAAAAAGTTCTCACCAACGTCAAGTCGCGCGGCACCTGGGGGGAAGTCCAGTTGGGCGCGCTTCTGGAAGAGATTCTGTCTCCGGATCAATATCTGAAGAACGTCAGGATTCAGGAATCCGGCGGCGATTTTGTCGAGTTCGCCATCAGGCTTCCCGGCCAGGGCGATTCCCCGACGGAAAGCGTTCTGATTCCGGTGGATGCGAAATTTCCGGTGGAAGACTACTCCCGTTTGATGGAGGCGCAGGAAAGGGCCGATGCCCCCGCCGCCGAAGATGCGGTCCGGCAGCTGGAAGCGAGCATTAAAAAGGCGGCCAGAGACATCTCTCAAAAATATCTTGCTCCTCCCAGAACAACGGACTTCGGCATCATGTTTTTGCCTTCGGAAGGCCTTTATGCGGAAGTGATCCGCCGTACCGAACTGGTGCAGCACCTGCAGCGCGAGTACCGCATTGTGATTTCCGGGCCTTCGACGTTTGCCGCTTTTTTAAACAGCCTCCAGATGGGCTTCCGCACGCTGGCGATTCAAAAGCGCTCCGGCGAGGTCTGGAAAGTGCTGGGCGAGGTGAAATCGGCGTTCGGGCGCTTCGGCGATTCGCTCGATGCCGTGCGCAAAAGACTGGATCAGGCTTCAAGCTCCGTGGATGACGCGCAGAAAAAGACGCGCACGCTGGCCGGTAAATTAAAAGCGGTGGAAAGCCTGTCGGACGCTTCAGGCGAAGGCACTGTTGCGGATACCGAAGCGGATTGATGAGGCGCCGGAGGCGCGTCGATTCATCCCGGTTTTACGCATGGGTGAAGCATATTTTTCTTCCTGAGAAGACAACGAAGCGCATTTTCTGAAGGAAGTATGCGATAAGGGTTTACATGCTGAAAAACAAAAGTAATGTCGATTCGTCCGCTGCAAGCGATAAAACGCAGTTATATTTAATGGAACGCGTCAAAGAACTGACGTGCCTTTACGATATGGCGCGGATCGCCGCCGACACAAGTCTGAATATTGAAAATATGCTGATGGGTATTGTTGGAATACTTCCGGAGGCCTGGCAATATCCAAAAGATGCTTTCGCAAAAATCGTTTTTAATAACCGGATTTTTTCGATGCCGAATTATCCAAAATTTGTCCAGCGGCAGAGATCAGCGCTGGTCATCAATGGCAGGCGTCGCGGTTACGTTGAAGTGGCCTATCCAAAGAAGCGAGGCGCGCAAAATCTGAACCTTTTCCTGCAGGAAGAACAGAAGCTTCTCGACACGGTGGCGCGGGAAGTTTCCGCCATGATCCGGCGCAGAGAAACGGAACAGGAGAAATTAAAACTGGAGGATCAGCTCCGTCATGCGGACAGGCTGGCAACGATCGGCCAACTTTCGGCAAGCGTGGCTCACGAACTCAATGAACCGCTCGGGCACATCCTGGGATTTGCCGAACTTGCCAAGAAATGCCCCGGCCTTCCTGTACAGGCGATGGCCGACATCGAGAAAATATTAGCAACATCCCTCCATGCCCGTGAGGTTGTAAGGCAAATCCTGATTTTCTCCCGTCAGGCTTCTCAACAAAAAACAAAAGTGAACCTCAACAACCTTATAAAACAGGGGTTGACTTTTCTGGAATCCCGATGTGTCAGCGAGGGAATAAAATTACAGTGTCGATTGGGGCTTGATGTACCGGAGATTGACGCGGCACCCGCGCAAATGAACCAGGTTTTTGTCAGCCTGATGGTCAATGCCATACAGGCAATGCCCGATGGCGGAACGATATCCATCCGGACGCGCAGGGCAGGGGAGAAAGTGTCTCTCAATATAGAGGATAGCGGCGTCGGCATGAACGAAGAGATTCTGCAAAAGGTTTTTATTCCCTTTTTTACAACTAAGGAAGCGGATGTTGGAACTGGGTTAGGTCTGCCGGTCGTTCATGATATCATCGCCGCCCACAAGGGTTCTATAAAAATTGAAAGCAAAGTCGGAATGGGAACGAAATGCAAAATACAACTGCCGGTCTGAAAAAACCGGGCGCGTTAAAACAAAAAGAAAAAAAACAGCCTTCCGATAAAAAAGATGACATCCTTATTGTGGATGACGCGCCGGCAACATTGGAATTGCTGGAGCGCAATTTGTCGTCTGTCGGATACGGGATATGGATGGCGTCTAATGTGGAAGAGGCGCTCAGGGTGATCGACAGCTCCCATATTGATCTGGTAATTACCGATTTCAAAATGCCGGGCTTAAGCGGCGTTCATCTTGCCCGCCATATTCGGGAAAATTACAACGATATGGCGGTGATGATCATCACGGCCTATCCCAGCGTTAAAGGAGCGGTGGAGGCGGTTAAAACAGGCGCGGAAGAGTACCTTGCGAAACCCTTCACCGGCGAAGAGCTTTTATCCGCCGTCAAAAGGGTCCTCCGGAATCTCCACATTCGCAGAGCGGCCCACGCCTCGAACAAGCCGCGAATCCATATCCCTCACGGTCTGATCGGCGAGTCCGGTGCAATGTCAAAGATCAGCAATTTTATCAACAAGGCGGCGCGAACATCGGCAACCGTTTTGATCTCCGGAGAAAGCGGAACCGGCAAAGAACTCGTTGCGCGCGCGATTCATTATAAAAGCGAGCGGGCTTCAGCGCCCTTTGTTCCCGTCAATTGCGGCGCCATTCCCGAGGAACTCCTGGAAAGCGAGCTTTTCGGCCACATCAAAGGGGCTTTCACGGGCGCCAACGAAACGCGCGCCGGTTTTTTTCAAACAGCGGATGGCGGCACCATTTTTCTCGACGAGATCAGTGAAACAAGCCTTTCCATGCAGGTTAAACTTCTGCGGGTCCTGCAGGACAAGGAAGTTTGCATGGTCGGCGCGACACGCACCAGAAAAGTGGATGTGCGCATCCTTGCCTCCACCAACAAAAATATACCCGCGCTCATAAAAAAAGGCCAGTTCCGGGAAGACCTTTACTACCGGATCAATGTCATCACCGTGGAATTGCCGCCATTGAGGGAACGGCAGGATGACATCTTTCTTTTAACGCGCCATTTTGCCGCCAAATTTGCCGAGGAACTCGGGCGCACCGCGCCCCGGTTTTCCGATGGCGCCTTGCAGGTGCTGCGCAGCTATCACTGGCCGGGCAATGTAAGAGAATTGGAAAATATTATCCAGCGTCTTGTTGTCATGACGGACGAAGACGTGATCGATGTCCCGGACCTGCCCTCCCTGATGCGGTTTTCAGCCCACCAGCCTGCGGCTCCCGACCGCACCCTTGCCGCGGTGGAAGCCGAATATATTCGAAGCGTGCTGCTCAGCGTGAGCAATAATAAAACCCTGGCGGCAAAAATCCTCGACATCGACAGAAAAACGCTTCGGGAAAAACTCGGGAAAGCGAAGCCGTCCGCATCGAGGTAGATCTCCCCGGCGGTTCAAAATTCCCCGGTTTTAAGCATTGCTTTGCGCTTTTCCTTATTCATTATTTCCCCCATTTCCGTTCTGCGGAATCATTCTATCTTAAGAATATCATTCCGGTAACTTTATCGGTAAGCGGCAAATCCCGTCGTTAAAAATAATTGGCAAGCATGTTGCTCTTGCTTCACAACGATCATCTATCGAAAGGGGAAAGAAATGAAAAGGACCGCCCGTGCAAGCGACGAGATGAAAAAGACCGAAAATACCAATGCCCGGAATCAAAAAGGCATCTGCTCTTCATGCGAAAATTTATCTCTTTGCAGTTTTATTGAGCCGCAAAGACAGCCTGTCTTGTTTTGCGAAGAATTCAGCATTGGCAAAGCCCGGACTGCGCCGGTTGTATTAGAAAAAAAGTCCGGCTCTCCGGCCCCGCTGGAGATCAGCATGGGGCTGTGCGCCACGTGTGATGATGCAAAGACCTGCCTTTATTCAAAGGACGAAGCCGGCGTCTGGCATTGCGAGGAATACCGGTGTGACGGCTGCGCAAAGGAATCCGGAAGTCCGCCGAGTTTGGAAAAAAGAGGCATGGATGCAAAAGACATCCTTGAGACGATCAGGAAGCATGACAAAAACAAGGGGGCGCTGATTGCCATCCTGGAGGAAATCCAGGCGGCGTATACGTATCTTCCGGAAGAGGCGCTCAGGCTGGTTTCAAAAGAGACCGGCCGCTCGCTCGTGGATATCTACGGTGTCGCAACCTTTTACAAAGCATTCAGTCTGAAACCGCGGGGCAAGCATTGCGTATCCGTCTGCCTGGGTACGGCATGCCATGTCCGGGGCGCTCAGGGGATCGTTGACGAATTCAAGCGCGAGCTTGACATTGCGCCCGGCGAAACAACGGCGGACAACGAGATCACCCTGGAAACCGTCAATTGTCTGGGGGCCTGCGCTCTGGGACCGACCGTGGTGGTGGACGGGCATTATTTCCCCCATGTGAGCAAAAGCAAGGTGAAAAACATCATCGCCAGGGCGATGGCCGGTCTGGAAAAAATCGATGCGGAAACCGACAACCGGGTATTCCCCCTCCAGGTTTCCTGCTCCGCCTGCAATAAAAGCCTTCTGGATCCGGAGTATCCGATGGACGGTTATCCCTCGATTAACCTCCGTGTATCCTGCAACGGCACGAGAGGCCGGCTGCGCCTGTCTTCGCTTTACGGCAGCGGGGCCTCGGTCCTGGAGCATCCGATTCCGTCAAACAGTCTGTCCAGATTTTACTGTCCGCACTGCGCGGGCGAACTGCCGAGTTTCTCTACCTGCACGGAGTGCGGTTCCCCCATGGCCGCCATGAGGGTCTGCGAAGGCTGCGCCTGGGAGGTATGCACGCGTCAGGGCTGCGAAGGCCATCTGCTGAATCTGAATCAAATGAACATTCAAAAATAACGATGAAGGGAAAAGAGATGAAGAGGTTTCAATCTGTCGCTCAATTCAAGACGTATCGCAAAACATTTCTGGCAACTTCGGATCAGTCCAAGCCCTGCATTGTCATCTGCGGGGGCACCGGCGGACAGGCCAGCGGCTCGAATGATCTGATCCGGATCATCAAGCGCCAAATCCTGGAAAAGGATCTGCACGACAAACTGGACCTGCGGATTACGGGGTGCCTGGGGTTTTGCGAAATGGATCCTTTCATCATCGTCGAACCGGGATACAATCTGTACCCGAAGCTGAAAATGGCGGACGTTCCCCGGATTATCGACGCGGCCGTGAGAGGGAAGGTGGTCGAAGAACTCCTGTACCGGGAACCCGGTTCGACGGTTAAACGCTACTCCGAAAAAGAAATTCCCTTTTTCCAGGGACAGACCCGCATCGTGCTTGGCCAGAACCAGCGCCTCGATCCCATCCGGATCCACGACTACCTGAAAATAGGCGGGTACGCCGCGCTGGAAAAAGCGCTGCAGAAAAAAGACCGGGCCTGGCTGGTCGATGAAATCCTCAACGCCAAACTGCGGGGGCGCGGCGGGGCCGGGTTTTTGACCGGGAAAAAATGGGATCTGGCCCGCAGCATGAAGAGCCGCGGCCCGAAATATATTATCTGCAACGCGGATGAAGGAGACCCCGGCGCCTATATGGACCGGAGCATGCTGGAAGGGAATCCCCACGCCGTCATTGAAGGGATGATGATTGCCGCCCTGGCCATCGGCGCCACGCACGGCATCATTTACGTGCGCACGGAGTATCCGCTGGCCATCAAGCACGCGACCATCGCGCTGCGCAGCGTCCGGCAACTGGGGCTTCTGGGAAAAAATATTTTAGGGCAGGGAGTCGATTTCGACATCGAAATCTTCCACGGCGCGGGCGCGTTTGTCTGCGGAGAGGAAACGGCGCTGATCAAATCCATCGAAGGAAAGATGGGAGAGCCGCGCCAGCGTCCGCCCTTTCCGATTCAAAAAGGCCTTTTCGGCTATCCGACCTGCATCAACAACGTTGAGACTCTGTCCAACGTGCCCTACATCATCAACCACGGCGCCGCCGAATATTTGAAGATCGGCGTGGAAAACAATGCCGGCACGAAGATATTCTCCCTGGTCGGCAAGATCAAGAACACCGGTCTGGTGGAGGTGCCGCTCGGGACGCCGATTCGCAAAGTCGTCTATGACATCGGCGGCGGCCCTTCGGGCGAGGCAAAGATCAAGGCCATTCAGACCGGCGGACCGTCCGGCGGGTGCATTCCGGCCTCCATGTTCGATCTGAACATCGATTATGACAGCCTGGCCAAAGCCGGTTCCATCATGGGATCGGGCGGCATGATTGTCATGGACCAAAATACCTGCATGGTGGACGTCGCAAAATATTTTATGAGCTTCCTGAAAGACGAGTCCTGCGGGAAGTGTTTCACCTGCCGCAAGGGCACGCAGCGGATGTATGAAATTCTGGAGGATATTACTGAAGGACGGGGCACGCCAGGCCATCTCCAGCTGCTCGAAGAACTGGCGCAAACCGTGAAAGACACGACCATGTGCGGGCTCGGTCAAACGGCCGCCAATCCCGTCCTGAGCACACTTAGGTATTTCCGTGACGAATATGAACGCCACATTGCCGACAAGCGCTGCGAAGCGTTTGCCTGCAAGGAACTGACAGGGGCCCCGTGCCAGGCGGCCTGCCCCGTGGACACGGAACCGTGGCGCTATGTCGCCCTGGTGGAAAAAGGCGATTATGAAGAAGCCTATCGTGTGATCCGTTCGGCGAATCCTTTTCCGGCTGTAAGCTCGCGGGTCTGCGACCGCAAATGCGAAAGCCGCTGCAACCTGGGCGTAAGCGGGGGAGAGTCCATCGGCATCCGCGCCATCAAGCGGTTTGTCACCGACCGGGTGGACCCGTCCGCTTACCGGCCGAAACCGGCGAAGAACAAGGGAAAAGAGGTGGCCATAATCGGCGCCGGCCCCGCGGGCCTCACCGCCGCCCACAATCTTTCTATTCTGGGCTACAAGGTGACCGTCTTTGAAGCGGAACAGGTGCCGGGCGGCATGCTGTCCTGTTCTCTGCCCGCTTACCGGCTGCCCCGGGATATTGTGGAAAAGGAAATCCAGACACTTCTCAACGGCAACATCAAAATAGAGTACGGCCGGACGCTGGGAAAAGACATGTCCCTGCAGGACCTGCTTTCCAAAAAATTCAGCGCGGTCTTTCTTTCCATAGGGGCGCATGAAAGCTGGCGTCTGGATCTGGAGAATGAAGACATCGAAGGAATCTATCCGTCCATTCAATTCCTGAAAGCGTTCAACATCCGGGGCGAACAACTGGCCCGGGGCCATGTGGGAATCATCGGCGGCGGCAATTCGGCGGTGGACGCCGCGCGTGTCGCCCTGCGCCAGAAAGATGTTACCAGCGTGTCGCTTTTCTACCGGCGGACCCGCGAAGAAATGCCGGCTTATGAAGAAGAAATCGACGCCGCCCTTGAGGAAGGCGTGCGGATTGAAACCCTGATTTCGCCGGTCAAGATTCATGTGCGCCAGGAGGAAATCGACGCGGCGCTTCGGGAAGGCGTTGAACTGGAGACCCTGGTCACGCCGGTTAAAATCTATTCAAAAGAAGGCCGTGTCGTCGGCATTGAGTGCATCAAAAACCGTCTGGGCGATGTGGATGCCACTGGAAGGCGCAAACCCGTTCCGATTCCCGGAAGCGAGTTCAAGGTGGAACTCGACACGCTCATCGTCGCCATCGGCGAAAAGCCCCAAAGCGAGTTTCTGTCCGCGATGGGCCTGGACGTGGATAAAGGCGGGAGAATCAGGGTCAATCCCAAAACCTTCGAAACCAGCCTCAAGGGCGTTTTTGCGGGGGGCGACCTCGTAACCGGACCCAACACCGTCATTGACGCCATCGCGGCCGGCAAAAAAGCCGCGCAATGCATGGATCGATATTTGCAAAACCAGCCGCTGGTTGTGCCTGCCTCGCCGAGACGTCCCGGCGTCTTTATCGAACCGGCCGTTATTGACGAAGCGGAAGCGCAAACGGCAACCCGTGCCGAGCCCGCCGTGCTCCCGCCGTCCCAAAGGCTGAAAAACTTCCGGGAAGTCACCATGGTCCTGCCGGAAGAGCAGGCCCGGTCGGAATGCCGGCGGTGCCTGAGATGCGATCTTGAATTCACCAAAAAACAATCCGCGGAAAAGCCTGCGGCGGCCGCAATCGGAGGTGGGAAAAATGGTTAATCTGACACTGAACGGACTGTCCATATCCGTTGAAAGGGGGACGACGATTCTGGAAGCGGCGAAATTTTACGGTTTCCCCATTCCGACGCTGTGCCACAAGGAGGGGCTCTCGCCTTACGGCGCGTGCCGGCTTTGCGTGGTCGAAATCGGCGAGGGCCCGGGCGCGAAGCTCGTCTCGTCGTGCACCTATCCCGTTGAAGAAGGGATGAAGGTCCGCACCGCCTCGGAACGCGTCCTGAAGGCGAGAAGGATCATCATTGAGCTTCTCCTGGCTTCCTGTCCGCAATCCAAGGTCATTCAGGATATCGCGTCGCGGCACAACGTGCGCCAGCAGCGCTTCCGGCAGGAGCACGAGGACTGCATCCTCTGCGGACTGTGCGTGCGGATGTGCAACGAGCAGATGATGGCCGGAGCCATCGGTTTTCGCGGACGGGGCAAAACGAGAAGCCTGGGCACGCCTTTCGACATGAAATCCGACGTCTGCCGGCTGTGCGGCGGCTGCATGGAGGTCTGCCCGGCCTGTCAGGCGCGCTGCACGTTCAATCAGCCGGAAAAAGCGATCTGCGGAGGCTGCGCCAACCTTGCGCCGCCGTGCATTGCGAAGGATCAGTTCCACGATATGATGTGTTACATGTCACCCTGCGTGGCCTGTGAAATAAAATAAGCTTAAACCCAGAAAGGAGCAGGATATATGTCTTTTTCAAGAGTAAATACCTCCAGCGCCACCCTTACCAAAAACAGGACAGAAGAGTCTATATCACCGACGTCGGGCATGTGTGTCACGTGCATCGACGGCTGCGTCGGCATGTGTGAAATAGGCAAATCCGCTTATCGCGGCCATGAAGTGATCTACCCCCAGCCTTTCGGCGTGATTACCTGCGCCGGCGAAAAGAAATATCCGGTGGATTATTCCCATTTCAACATTATGGGGACGGCCGCCGGCGCTTACGGCATTGAAGCCGACAGCGACAAGGCCATTTTCCCCGCGGTCAACCTGGAAGTGGTTTTCGGCCACGATAAGGGAATAAAGTTCAAGCTTCCCTGGCTGATTTCCGGCATCGGCTCCACCAACATCGCCAAGAACAACTGGGAAGGACTGGCCATCGGGTCCGCCCTGGCGGGAACGGGGCTGACCATCGGGGAAAACGTCGTCGGGATGGACCCGCAATCCAAATTCAAAAACGGCAACATCTTGGATACGGTCGATTTGAAGCGCCGCGTCAAGCTTTACCGGGATTATCAGCGCTTCGGCTACGGCGCCATCATCGTGCAGGCCAATCTGGAGGATACCCGGTTGAATGTGCATGAATACGCCATTGAGGAACTGGGCGTGGAATGCGTGGAGCTTAAATGGGGGCAGGGTGCAAAAGACATCGGCGGCGAAGTCAAAATCAAGGATTTGAAAAAAGCCCAGATGCTCCACGACCGCGGCTATATCGTTTTGCCGGATCCCTATGATTCCAATGTCATCGAAGCCTTTGCCCGGGGCGCCTTCAAGGAGTTCGAGCGTCATTCGCGCGTCGGCATGGTCACCGAGGAATCGTTTGCGGCGACGATTAAGAGGCTGCGCAAGGCCGGCGCCAAGTACATTTTCCTTAAAACTGGCGCCTACCGTCCCGTCGATCTGGCGCGGGCTATTTATTTTTCGTCGAAATACAAGCTGGATCTGCTGACCGTGGACGGCGCCGGCGGCGGTACGGGCATGAGCCCGTGGCGGATGATGAACGAGTGGGGTGTCCCCCCGGTGGAACTGCATACGCTGGTGTATCAATACGCCAAAAAGCTCGCAGCGAAGAAAAAATATCTGCCGGCCATTGCCGTAAACGGCGGCTTTACCTTCGAGGATCAGATATTCAAAGGTCTGGCGATGGGCGCGCCCTTTGTCAAATTGATCGGCATGGCGCGGGCGCCCATTGCGGCGGCCATGGTCGGTAAGACGATCGGCCAGACCATCGACGCCCAGCAGGTGCCGGTTTATGTCGAACGCTTCGGCAATACGAAGGATGAAATTTTCGTCACGGCCAGCGAGCTGCGCCATGAACTGGGCCACAAGGAATTTGAACAGTTGCCCACCGGCGCCATCGGACTTTACACCTACTATGAAAGACTGGCGCAGGGGCTTCGCCAGTTGATGGCGGGAAGCAGAAAGTTTGCGCTGAAATATATGACGCGGGACGACCTGGCGGCACTAACCCGTGAAGCGGCGGATGTCAGCGGCATTCAGTATATTATGGATGTCGATAAGAAAGAAGCTGAAAAAATTCTCAAATAGCCGCCGGCCGGAGATTAAGAATAATACATCATGCAAGGATATCGGTGAAACGCGCTTGCCCCGTCAGGAGGGGTGAGCGCGCGAATGCCGATGGATGCCGTTTAAAAAGGATAGCTTCATGACCGGGTTCAGTGAGGTCTCATTGATGTATGACTCGCCTTATTCCGCGTCGTCGGATGTATCCAACGCACGCGCTCAGGACAACGTCGACCTTTCCATTTCACGCATCGAAGTCCTGGCCTTTCGAACCACCTTCGATGTTAAAAAGAGGCGCGGTATGGTTCCCGTCAATGTTTCCTTCTTCCCGGAAAAGCAGTTTGCCCGGGCGCTGAAAATCATGAGGCCCGTCTTCGCCAAAAATCTCGCTGTCAGTTCACGGGTTGCCGTGGCGAAGGCGGGAGAATCGCTGGGAGACGTCGTCGTGCCAGAGGGGAAAACAGGTCTGGCGACGATTTGCAGCATTGTGGTCAACGGCGTGCTGCTCAAGCACGGCATTCCCGTTGATTCCAAATTTGGCGGAATCCTTCAACTGAGAAAAGGCCAGGGCCTGCGATTTGTGGAGCTGATTCATTACGCCAGCTCATCGCTGGACCCGTCGGAAATTTTTATTCGCGGCAAGATGACCTCCATCGGGCAAGTGGTGGCGAACGGCGATGGTAAAATTCTGGCGAATTTCCGTGAAATCCCCGCCTTGAGCCGCACACTGGTGAATTGCGTGATTGATGATTTCACGCGCGCCGGCATTAACGCCGTCTTATCCATCGGGGACATTGGGCATCCCATCTGCCAGACGCATGTTGATCTGAACAAGATCGGAATGATCATGATTGGCGGATTAAACCCGGTTGTGGCAGTCAGCGAAGCTGGCATTCCAGTGGATAATCGCGCCATGTCCACCGTGATGGAATTCGAGCAGCTGCAGGATATCGGCAAAGGCAAGGGGTCAAATCTTTAATCTTGGCCGCATTTGCAGATGTCCAGCGGCCGGGTGGGGACAAGATCCAGATCGATGATCATTTCGTGGTCCAGCCGGCTGTCGCGGCCGGTCGTGGTCAGGTAGTTGCCCGTCATCAGCGAATTGGCGCCCGCGATGATGCCCGGCGGCAGAAGCTGGCGCAGACTTTTTTCTTTTCCGCCGCAGAGTTTGATGTCCCTGTCCGGCAGCAGGAACCGGTAAACGGCGATGGTCATGAGAATTTCCATCGGCGGCAGAAGCGGCATGTGCGAAAGCGGCGTGCCCTTGATCGGATGGAGCAGATTGATCGGCACCGAATCGACGCTCAGCCGGTGCAGGTCGGCGGCAAGTTCGATGCGATGCGTGATGTTTTCACCCATGCCGAAGAGCGCGCCGGAACAGACGGACAGGCCTGCGTCTTTGGCGGCGCTGATGGTGGCCACGTTTTCTTCGTAGTCGTGGGTGGTGCAGATATTGCGGTAGTAGCTGCGGGCCGTTTCCAGATTGTGATGATAGCGGAACAGTCCGGCGGCTTTGAGGTCGCGGGCCCGGTCCGCGTCGAGCAGTCCCAGCGAGGCGCACGGGTGAATGCCCGCATCCCGAATCTGCCCGACGGCTTTCAAAATTTCGGACCATTCCTTTTTGGATCTGACGCTTTTCCCGCTGGTGACGATGCCGAAGAACTCCGCCCCGTTTTTCCCGGCCTGTTCGGCTTCGGCGATCATTTGTTTGGCCGGCTTGAGCGGGTAAACGGGCGCGGAAGCGTTGTGGCGCCGGGATTGCGCGCAGAAACTGCAGTCTTCGGAGCACTTGCCGGACTTGGCGTTGGTAATCGAGCAAAGAATAATTTCTTTTCCTTTAAAGCGTTCCCGAATTTCGAAGGCCGCGGCGCAAATACGCCAGGGGGCCGAGCTTCCCTCAATAAAGAGCTCCAGGGCTTCGGATTCCCGAATGCCCTTTCCTTTCAAGGCCTTATCTTTCAGGGTATCGATCAGATCCATGTTCTTTTCACCTGGTTTTTGTGTGGGCTGAAGTCAGGCAAAGCCATCAGGCCGTCCTTTATAAATGGTAATCTCCCGCGGCTTCCGGCTGATAGATGATTTCGTCCACTTTGAGCTTGCGGACGCCGGACGGAACGGGCCATTCGATGATGTCGCCCGTGCGGTATCCCAAAAGCGCCATGCCCAGCGGGGCCATGATGGAAAGCTTGTTTTCCGATATGTTGGCCGCGGACGGGAACACCAGGGTATAGGTTGTCTTTTCGCCGGATTCCGTGTCCGTGATGATCACTTTGGAATTCATGGTAATGACATCCCGGGGGATATTCGGAGGATCCACCAGCACGGCGCGATACAGCTCTTTTTCCAGCAGATCGAGATTGGCCTGATTGGCTTTGGGCGATAAACGCAAACCGTCGATCAGTTCCGTCAGCCTGTCCATGTCGAATTGCGTAATGTGTATTGTGCGGTCTGCCATGATGCTGTGTCCTCCTTTTGGCCTGGTCTGGGGGTTGAAAACGGTTGCCGGATCCAAAAGCCGCAAAAACGGCGATTATTGTTTGATAAAAAACGGAACACCGTCCTGGCCGATGCTCCGAATTGCAAAGCACCCTATCACAGTTTTCAAAAAAAAAGAACAGGCAATCCGGATCTTTTCCGCTCAAATCCCCGCAGCGGCATTCCGGCGGAGGATTTGCGGGGGTGAGGGCCGCCGGAGAAGAAACGCTTGACATTCCGTGACCTGACATTAAGATAAGGCATCATTTTAAAAGGTTTGCCAGGCAAACAGTTTGCGCGATTTTAAACCGGAGGAGATCAAAATGAAAAGAGTTTTGCTGTTTATCGGGACCAACATCGCCGTGCTCGTGGTCTTAAGCATTGTCATAAAGCTTCTCGGCGTGGATCAAATTCTTTACGCCAATGGCATCAATTACTTAAACCTGCTGATTTTTTCGGCGGTTTTCGGCTTCGGAGGATCGTTCATATCGCTGGCCATGTCCAAGTGGATGGCCAAGTGGAGCACCGGCGCCCAGGTCATCATGCAGCCCCGCTCCGACGCGGAAATCTGGCTGGTGAACACGGTTCAGAAGCAGGCTGCTCAGGCGGGCATCGGCATGCCGGATGTAGCGGTTTTTGAATCGCCGTCGCCCAACGCCTTTGCTACCGGCATGAATAAGAACAACGCGCTGGTGGCGGTCAGTACGGGGCTTCTGCGCAGCATGAACCGCAATGAAGTCGAGGCGGTGCTGGGCCACGAGATCAGCCACGTGGCCAACGGCGACATGGTGACGCTCAGTTTGATTCAGGGCGTCGTCAACACCTTTGTCATTTTTCTGTCCCGTATCGTCGGATATTTTGTGGATCGTGTTGTTCTGAAAAACGAAGAAGGCCACGGAATCGGATTTTTTATCACCACAATCGTCGCGCAGATTGTCTTCGGCATCCTGGCCAGCGTCATTGTCATGTGGTTCAGCCGCCGGCGGGAATATCGCGCGGATGCCGGCGGCGCAAGGCTTGCGGGCGTGGGCAGCATGATCGCCGCGCTGGAGAGTCTGCAGCGCAGCACGTTTGATCCCCTGCCGGATCAGATGCAGGCCTTCGGCATCAGCGGAAAGCCCGGCAAAAACAGTCTAAAGCTTCTGTTTATGACGCATCCCCCGCTGGAAGACCGCATCGAAGCGCTGAAGCGCTCCGCCGGACAGGCGGCGTAACAAAGATTCGCGCGGGCGGCCGGTTTATACGTGGTTGCGCAGTTGAAGCTCCAGCGGGTGAGGATTCAGATACACCTGCTCCTTCAGATAGGGTTCATCGTATTTGCGCACATGGTGGCCGATCAGCGTGAGAGGTACGATCAGGGGAACATGACCCTGCGCGCAGCGCTCAAAGATTTCCAGAAGCTCCTGTTTTTCATCGGCGGAGAGTTTTTCCCGAAAGTAGCCCATCATGTGCATCAGCACATTGACATTCTTTTTCGGCGTGGTTTTGAGTTTCAGCGCTTCCATGAGCAGCGCTTCGTACTTTGCCCAAAGATCCTGCAGGGCGTGGCGCTTTTGTTCGGCGACCAGTTTTCCCATGGCCTGATACAGTTTTGTGCTGTGCGACAGCAAAAGCAGCTTGTGCCGTGTGTGAAAATCCACCAGGGCGCCCCGGGGGGACCTGGCCCTGCGGACTTCGCGCCAGCGCCTGAGCGCAAAAATTCTTTCAATGAAGTTTTCGCGAAGCTGCGGATCATGCAGCCGCCCTTCCTCTTCCACCGGGAGCAGGGGAAAAGCGTCCATGAACATCCGCGCGAAGATGCCCACGCCGGTTTTGGCGGGCATTCCTTTCTCATCATAGACCTTGACTCTTTCCATGCCGCTGGACGGCGAATCGCTCTTGAAAATGAAGCCGCAGAGCTCCTCGGACGCGAGCTTTGCGATGCGCATATTCGCCCAGGAAACCATCATGTCCGTTTTGTCGATGCGGCTGGTGCGCGTGACGAGCCGGGGCGCGTCCGGTCTGCCTTCCAGGCGCATGGCTTCGCGGGGAATGCCCATGCCGCACTCGGTCTCCGGGCAAACCGGCACATAATCCACATACCGCCCCAGCGTGTCTCGCAGGAAACGGTCAAGTTTGTGTCCGCCGTCATAGCGGACGTTCTCTCCCAGAAGACAGGTGCTGATGCCGAGTCTGATTTTTTCCATGGCGTCTCCTTCCCGCTTCCGTCCATGGACGGCAGGCGGTGTGTTCAAAGGCTCCTTCTCATACCACAGATGGATGCAAAATATCTTTATAAAAAGAGGGGAATTGTGTAGCATCGGCCTGCATAAAAAGGCCGGGGAAAGCCATGCTGGACTATCATCTGAGCTTCTTCTATTATATTGTTCTGTTTGCGGCGTACTGCTTTATCGGATGGGTGGCGGAGGTGATGTACCGCTCCGCGGCTCAGCGGAAGTTCGTCAATGCGGGATTATTGTTCGGCCCCTTCATTCCCATTTACGGCATCGGCGCCTTTCTCGTCGTTGTCCTGGAGTACGCTCTGCAGGGGCGGCCCATCGCGCTTCGTCTGGCTGCCTTCGGCCTGGTGCTAACGCTTCTTGAATACGCGGCCGGCTATCTGTCCGAAAAGATCTTCAAACTGAAGCTTTGGGACTACTCGGAATACCGCTTCCATCTCCACGGCCGCGTGAGCCTTCTTTTTTCCTTTTTCTGGACCGTCCTGGCCTTCGGGTTTGTGACGATGATCCATCCCGAAGCTCTCCGGCTTTCGGCCCTGCTGCCCGCGGGCCCCGTGCAGATCGCCGCCATCGTCTTCATGGTGTATTTCTGGATCGACTACACTTTCTCCGTGATGTCGCTGGCCGCCTTCCGCAAGGGCGTCGCCTATCTCTACGAGGAGTACTTCAACTTAAGCAGCCTCGAAATCGAGGATATTTTGAAATCCTTTCAGCGGCTGCGGGAAGCTTTTCCCGACCTGAACCGGTACGTCAACCAGAACATCAACCGGCGCATCCGGATCAAGATCGGTTCGTTTCTAAAGCCCGTTTTGGAAAAATTCTTCCAGGAGCTTGACGGCCGGAAGCCGTTTGAAGCGGAGTATTACGAGACCGTGCGGGAGATTCTCGATCATGAGGAATTCCGGAAGCTCAAGGACTACTTCCATCACAACTCCTCCATTTATCGCCATGTTCACGACGTGGCCTACCTGTCCTACCGGATCAGCAAATTTCTCAAGCTCGATTTCCGCTCCACGGCCCGTGGCGCGCTGCTGCACGACTTTTTTCTCTATGACTGGCGCCATCACGACGCGCCGGATTTGCCCAGGGAAAAATTCCACGGCCTGGAACATCCGAAAATCGCCGCGGCCAACGCCAAAAAATATTTTTCTCTCAACGACATTGAAGAGGACATCATCCGCAAGCACATGTGGCCGCTCACCATCGTGCCGCCGAAATACAAGGAGTCCTACGTCGTTTCATTTGCGGACAAGTATCTGTCTTCCAGGGAATTCATCAGCGAGTACAAAAAAAGAATCGAGAAGCGCCGGTCGAAGGCGTCCGAATGAACAGCGCATTTTTGCGATGGGGCCGCGGGCGGCTTGGTTTTGTTCAGGGGATGGCGCCGATTGCGGTAACGGACTTTTCCGGCTGAAGAATGCACGCCGGCGTGATGGAGACGCCGATTTCTTCCATTCGCAGTTTTTTGTGAATGACTTTTTGGCTGGACAGGGAAAAGTCCGCGTAGCCCGCGGAAAAGCGGCGCGGCAAGAGACGCCTGCCTTCGCGCCGGAGCTGACCGTTCACATAATTCATGATCCAGTCGAGCGCCGCGTCGGTCATTTCACTGGCGGTTGCGTCGTAAACGACGGCGGCGGTCAGGTTTCCCCGGGCGGTTTCTTCCGCGATGGCGTCCATGATCGGTTTGCCGGCAGTCGCCCCCATCAGCACCGCATCCCGGCAGTCGCCCAGAAACGCGGAAAGCTTTTCGCTGCGGAAGGTCGTCCGTCCTTGAAGGGAGATGAGCCGCCCGTCATTCCGGCGGATGGAAAGCCGCAGGAAGGAGCCCTGCAGTCGAATCATCGAGGCCGCTTCTTCCATGTGCCGGTCCGTTTCCCGCCGGCGGCCGGATGAAAGGGACGTGGTCGCTCTTTTAAATCCAAGCCGGGAATAGATCTGCGCCGCGGGCGGGGCGATCACAATGTTTTTCAGCAAAATGGCGGAGTTGGGCATGAGTCGTCCGGCTTATGGAGTGGAGGGGTTCGAATACAGTCTTTTCCACCGGTTCAGCTTTCCAAAGGCGTCTTCGACGGAGGCCAGGATCAGCTTCATATCCAGCGGCTTTTCAAAATAATCGTCAAAGCCGGCCCCTCGGCATTCCTCGATGCCGAACAGCGGAGACCATCCGGTGACGGCAAAAATCATGGAGACGGGCTGTGTTTCGCGGATCTTCCGGCAGAGCTCGATGCCGTCCATGCTGAAGAGCTTCAGATCCAGAAAAATGACGTCGATGACGCTGTGCCGAAGAATCTCCAGCGCCGAAGGACCGTTTTCCGCGGCAGCGACCTCGTAGCCTTCCGCGGAAAAGAGCTGGGAAAGCAGTCTCCGCATGGATTCCTCGTCGTCCACGATCAGAATTTTGCCTTTCATGGCGATTTGACCTCCTTTCCGGCCGTCCCCCGCAGGAGGGAGGAAAGATTCCGGACGACGGCTTCGCCCATCTCTTCGGTTGTGGCCGCCCCGCCGCCCGCCGCGGCGATGTCCGGTGTGCGCAGGCCCTCCCGCAGAACGCTTTTCACCGATTGTTCGACCAGCGCCGCCTCTTCGGGGCGGTCCAGTGAATGCCGCAGCATCAGGGCGACCGACAGAATCGTCGCCAGCGGGTTGGCGATGTTTTTCCCCGCGATGTCCGGCGCGGAGCCGTGGATCGGCTCGTACAGAGCCTTGCCGTCTCCCAGGCTGGCCGACGGCAGCATGCCGATGGAGCCGGTCAGCATGGCGGCTTCGTCGCTCAGAATGTCGCCGAACAGGTTGGCGGTCACGATCACGTCGAACTGCGAAGGATTGCGGACGAGCTGCATGGCGCAGTTGTCCACATACATGTGCGAAAGCGACACGTCGGGATAATCGCCTCCCGTCTCCGTTACGACCTGGCGCCACAGTTCCGTGGTTTCCAGAACGTTGGCCTTGTCCACCGACAGGAGTTTTTTTCTCCGTCCGCGCGCGAGTACAAACGCCCGGATGGCGATGCGGCGGATTTCGTCTTCCGTGTAGATCATGGTGTTGACGCCGGTGCGCCGGCCGCTTTGATCTTTGGTCACGCCGCGCGGCTTGCCGAAATAGATATCGCCGGTCAGCTCCCGCAAAATCAGAAGGTCGATGCCCTGCACCAGATCCTTTTTGAGCGGCGAGGCGTCCGCCAGCTCGTCAAAGACCGTCACGGGCCGCAGGTTGGCGTAAAGCCCCAGTTTTTCGCGCAGGCCCAGAAGCGCCCGTTCGGGCCGGAGGCTGTAATCCAGTCCTTCCCATTTCGGGCCGCCCACCGCGCCCAGCAGCACGGCGTCGCTTTGCAGGGCTAGATGGAGGCTTTCATCGGGAAAGGGCGTTCCGCAGGCGTCATAGGCGCTGCCGCCGATGAGCCCACTGGCAAGCGAAAGGGAGATGCCGCGCCGGTCGGCGACAAGCTTCAGGACTTTCAGGGCTTCCCGAATAATTTCCGGACCGATTCCGTCCCCGGCGAAAACAGCGATTTTCAGGTTTTGTTTCGTCATGCTTTTCTCATTTTCCGGCAATGTGCTTCATCAGGCCGCCGTCGGCGATGAGCTGTTCCATGAAGGGCGGAATCGGGCTGATCGAAAATGTTTGGTTCTGGCCTTCCACGGTGATGGAGCCCTGCGCGCTGTCCAGCGTTATCTTTGCGCCTTCGGCAATCGCGTCCGCCAGATCGCGGGATTCGAAGATCGGCAGGCCCATGTTGAAGGCGTTGCGGTAGAAGATGCGCGCGAAGCTTTTGGCCACGACGCAGGAGATTCCGGCCGCCTTGATGGCGATGGGCGCGTGCTCCCGCGAAGAGCCGCAGCCGAAGTTTTCTCCGCCGACGATGATGTCGCCCGGCGTCATTCGGGTCATGAAGGCGGGGTCTGCGTCTTCCATGCAGTGCCGGGCCAGTTCAGCCGGGTCCGACGTGTTGAGATAGCGCGCGGGAATGATCGCGTCTGTGTCGATGTTGTCCCCGAATTTCCAGATTTTTCCTTTCAAGATCATGATGCCGTCCCCTTTGCTTTTATAACTCTTCCGGTGAAGCGATGCGGCCCAGAACGGCGGAAGCCGCGGCCACGGCGGGGCCGGCCAGATAAACTTCGCTTCTGGGATGGCCCATGCGCCCCACGAAATTGCGGTTGGTCGTGGCGACGGATTTTTCCCCTTCCGCCAGAATGCCCAGATGCCCCCCGAGGCATGCGCCGCAGGACGGCGGGCTGATGACCGCCCCCGCGTCCATGAAGATTTCCAGAAGCCCTTCCTGAAGGGCCTGCCTGTAAATAAACGGCGTGGCCGGAACCACGATGAGGCGGACATGAGGGGCTGCCTTGCGGCCTTTCAAAATCCCGGCGGCAACGCGCAGGTCTTCAATCCGGCCGTTGGTGCAGCTCCCGATCAGGGACTGATCGATCTTCACTTCGCCCGCCTGGCTGATGGCCCTGACGTTGGAAGGCAGATGCGGAAAGGCGACCTGAGGCTCCAGTCGGGAGGCGTCGATTTCAATCGTCTGCGCGTAAACGGCGTCCGGGTCGGATGTGTAAAAGGCGTAAGGCCTTTTGGCGCGCGGCTTGACGTATTCCCGGGTAATCTCGTCCGGCGGAAAGATGCCGTTTTTCGCGCCGGCCTCGATGGCCATGTTGGCCATGGACAGCCGGTCGGCCATGGGCAGAGCGCGAATGGTTTCGCCCGTGAACTCCATCGCGGAATAGAGAGCGCCGTCCACGCCGATGCGTCCGATGATATGAAGAATCAGGTCTTTTCCGGAAACCCATTTTTGCGGTTTGCCGTAAACGACGAATTTGATCGACTCCGGGACCTTGAACCACAGCTCGCCCGTGAGCAGGACCGCGGCCAGATCCGTGCTGCCCACGCCGGTGGCAAAAGCGCCCAGCGCTCCGTAGGTGCAGGTGTGGCTGTCCGCGCCGATGACCAGGTCGCCGGGAAGCACGATGCCTTTTTCGGGCAGCAGCGCGTGTTCGACGCCTACTTGCCCGCCCTCGTAAAAGTGCGTGATCCCGTGCTCGACGGCGAATTCGCGGACGGTTTTGCACTGCTGGGCGGAGTTGATGTCTTTGTTCGGCGTAAAATGATCCAGGACCAGCGCCACGCGGTCCCGGTCAAAAACCTTCTTGCCGCCGGCCGCGCGAAATTCGCGGATGGCGATGGGCGCCGTAATGTCGTTGCCCAGCGCAATGTCCACGCGGGCGTTGATGAGCCGGCCGGGCGCAATTTCCTTCAGGTCCGTGTGCGCCATTAAAATTTTTTCCGTTATCGTGTATCCCACGCGATGGACTCCCTGATAAAAAATGCTTTTTAAAAAGTTAAAAAGATCGTTTTAACTATCCCATTTTTCAGCTTAATTCAAGTTTAACCTTTTTGGCGTTGTCTTTCAGAAATTCCAGCCGGTTGAGCGCGTTGATGTACGCCTTGGCCGAGGCGACAATCACGTCCGGGTGCGCGCCGCGCCCGATGACGGAATTCCCGTTGTACTTGAGCTGCACCATCGTCTCGCCCTGTGCGTCCGCTCCGCCGGTAATGGCGTTGACCGCGTACTTCAAAAGCGGGTAGTTGGTCTTCGTGATGTTGCGGATGGCCGCGAAGGTCGCGTCCACCGGCCCGTTGCCGAAGCCCGCGTCGCGGATCACCTCTTTGCCCACCTGCATTTCCATGGTCGCCGTGGGAATGGCCACATTGCCGCTCACCACGTTGAGGTAGATCAGGTTGTACTTTTCCTCGCCCCGGTAGATTTCTTCATAGAGAATCGCCTCCATGTCCTCATCGTAGATGTCTTTCTTCACGTCGGCCAGGTCTTTCACCTTTGCCGCGACGCGGTTGAGCTGATCCTCATTCAGGATGTAGCCCATTTTTTTCAGATGCTGCGAAATGGCCGCGCGTCCGGAGTGCTTGCCCAGAACGATATGGCTGTCGCTGATCCCGACGGACTGGGGCGTCATGATCTCGTAGGTGATTTTTTCCTTGATCAGGCCGTCCTGATGGATTCCGGATTCGTGCGCGAACGCGTTGGCGCCGACGATGGCCTTGTTCGGCTGCACGGGAATGCCGGTGATCTGCGTCAGCAGGCGTGACGTTTTGTAAATCTGGTCTGTTTTGATTTGGGTGGTAAGGCCGAACAAATCCCTGCGCGTGGCCAGCGCCATGACGATTTCCTCCATCGCCGTGTTGCCGGCCCTCTCCCCGATGCCGTTGATCGTGCACTCCACCTGACGCGCGCCCGCGCGGATGGCGGCAAGCGAATTGGCCACGGCCAGCCCCAGGTCGTTGTGGCAGTGGACGGAGATGACCGTATCGCCCATATTTTTCACGCGGTCGAACAGGAAGGCGATGAGGCTTCCGAACTCGTCGGGGACGGCATAGCCGACCGTGTCGGGAATGTTGACGGTGACGGCGCCCGCGTCGATCACGGCGGAAACCATTTCCGCCAGATAGTTCCTGTCCGAACGGGTGGCGTCCATCGGCGAAAATTCCACGTTGGGGGTGTAGGATTTCGCAAGCTTCACGGCCGCCGCCGCTTCCCTGAGCACCTGCGCGCGGCTTTTCTTGAGCTGGTATTTCAGATGGATGTCCGACGAAGAGATGAACGTGTGAATGCGCGGATGCGCCGCGCCCTTGATGGCCTGCCAGGCCCGGTCGATGTCCTGTTTGTTGGCGCGCGCCAATCCGGCCACCTGAGACTTCCGGATTTCCCGGGCGATCTGCCGGACCGCGTCAAAATCTCCCTCCGAGGCGATGGGAAACCCCGCCTCGATGATATCGACGCCGAGTTTTTCGAGCTGCCTGGCCAGCAGCAGCTTTTCCTCCGTGTTCATGCTGTTGCCCGGCGACTGTTCCCCGTCCCGAAGTGACGTGTCAAAAATATAGACGTGATTTTTATCCCTCTTCATTCGTTGCTCCTTTCGCTTTCAAAATAAAAGACTGTCTGCCAAATAAAAAAAGGCCGCGGGTTCCGCCCGCGGCCTTTTTAGGTGACTGGTTATGCTTTTGTTCAGCGACGACCTAAAAACGGCGGGCAGGCGGCCTTGACCAACAGGCGCAACAGGGCGAGGCCCGGAAGCAGGGTCAAAAGAGCGCCAGCCAAAATCGTTGTCGTCGTGAAGCTGAACATGAAATTCCTTTTCAAAATAAAAATTCGGTTTGCTTGTTAATGCAAAAAGCGGGCTTTGTCAAAACTTTTTTCTTTTTCATAAAAAAAGGGGAGCCGAAGCTCCCCTTTCAAAAGGAGGGGTGGGCAAAGTGGCTATTGATACATACCCATTCCTAAACAGGGTCCGGGACCCTGGCCGGCGCCGAATCCGCAGTCGCCTCTCATTCCGCCGCGGGGGCCAAAGCCTGTTTTTCCGCCCCATCGCGAGTTGGCCAGTTTATCCTTTTGTTCGGGAGTCAAAACCTTGTTAATGTCCAGCCTTAGGGCGGTCGTCTTGTCCTCCATCTCGTTTCTCAGCGTCCGGAGCTCCTTTTGAGCCGCGGAAATTTTTCCCTTGTCCGGATTGGCCTGCAGCCACAGTCTTCGCAATTCCGCGGATTTGTCAAAAATCTTTTCCCGGACTGGTCTCGTGGCTTTGTCGTTTGCGTCCTGCAATGCTTCGATTTTTGCTTTCTGGTCATCGGTCAGGTTTAATTTTTCCAGGCCTGCATTCCCGCAGGGTCCGTATCCTCTTCCTTTTCCCGGGCCGGGTCCCCAGGCAAAGGCCGAAGTCGTTAAAAGCAAGCCCGCCAAAACGGCTGTTAGCGTTAATGTGATTTTCTTCATGGTGCATCTCCTTTCATTTGTTTCTGTTCTGTTGCCGTTGTGTACAGCAAGACATGGGCCAATTCTTTTAATGTATTGCAATGATTGAGCATTATGAAAATCCGCGCAAATTGCTTTGCCTTTTGCCCGCAATGGACGGATAATGCGTATCCAATGCGGGTATCCAGGTGGGTTCATTGTATCCAGAAATTTGCGGGAGAAGGGGTCATGCCTGAGAAACAGAAGAGAAAAGTCCGGTTTGATATTTCCGTCTGGGTTGTCATCAGTGCGGTTGCGGTTTTAGCCGTTATTTTAGGGATGATGATGTTCATGCAGTTTCAGCACGCCCAGAATCAGGCCCGTCTGCTCCTGATCGATAAGGGAACAACACTGATCCATTCTTTTGAATCGGGGCTGCGCCTTCTTCCGGAGCAGATGGAAGAAGATTTCTATCTTCAGAAACTGCTGATGGAAACCGCACAGCAGCCGGATGTGGATTACCTGATGGTCACGGACGACGAAGGTCATATTCTCGCGGACAGCGATCCGTCCATGCTGGGCCTGCCCTACGGACTGGATCTGGATGTGAAAAAGATTGCGCAAAGCAGGAAAATTCACTGGCGGCAGACGGCCAATCCCGAAGGCGCCGGCACGTTTGAGGTTTACCGGGGGCTTTCCCCGATGCCGGGGAATGCCGGGAAGAGCCGCCGGATTGTTTATGCCGGATTCAATATGGAGAAAATCGAAAAAGCATCCCGCGAAGACGCGCTTCGGACGATAGTGACGGCGCTCGTTCTTGTCCTGATCGGCTCTCTGGCCATTGTTTCCCTCTTTCTGGTTCAGGCGTATCGTCTGGCGCGCGTGTCTCTATCGCGGGTAACCGTCTTTTCCGAAGCCCTGGTCAAGAATATGCCCATCGCGCTTCTGGCGGTGGACCGTGAGGGGAAAGTGGCCGCCTGCAACGAGCAGGCCGGCGGCCTGCTGGCCGGCGCACCCGCGGAAGCGGTGGGAAAGGAAGCTTCCCTCGTTCTGCCCGGGCCTTTTATGCGTCTGCTGGAAGACGTTCGCGGACGGACCGGTCCGGTGGAAGAGGACATTCGACTGGTTTCCGAAAACGGAGAACAGACCTGGGAGGTGGTCGCGGCGGTTTTTGCCGACGATGAGGCGCATGAAGGAAGAATCCTGCTCGCCCGCAACGTGACGGGCGTCCGGCAGATGGAAAAGGAGGTTGCCCGCAGCCGCCACCTGAACGCCATCGCTTCGCTGGCCGCCGGCGTGGCGCATGAAATCCGCAATCCGCTGAGCTCCATCAAGGGATTTGCCGTTTATTTCAAAAAAAGGCTGGCCGGGAATCGGGAAGACGAAGAGACGGCCGACATCATGATCGCGGAGACCGAAAGGCTCAACCGCGTCATCAGCCAGCTCATTGAATTTGCCCGTCCGCTGGTTTTGAAAAGGGAGCCTGCAGACCTGGAGGACCTGGTGCGGCAGTCAGTTCGTTTGGTGAAGGCTGAAGCGGAGCAAAACGCCGTGGCGGTGGAAATCCAGGCGGAGGAGGGCCTTTCCCGGGCCGAGGTTGATCCCGACAAGGTCAGGCAGGTGCTGCTCAATATTTTTCTCAACGCGCTGGCGGCGATGCCCAAAGGCGGAAGGCTGTCGGTTGCGCTGAACCGGCGTGACGATGATGTCGAAATTGCGGTCTCCGACACCGGAGAGGGGATTCGGCAGGAGAACCTGCCCAGGATTTATGATCCGTATTACACCTCAAAGCCGGCCGGGACCGGCTTGGGCCTCGCGGTCGCGCAAAAGATTATGGACGCGCACGGCGGCGCGATTGAGGTGGAAAGCCGGGAAGGAGCAGGGACCCGGGTTGCGCTGCGATTTCCGTTTATGGAAAAGGAAGGAATGGGACAATGAAAGATACGCTGGAGATTTTGATCGTCGATGACGACGCGGTTCACCGCAGAGCGGTCAGGCTCAACATGGCCGGCTGGGGGTATTCCGTCACGGAGGCGGACGACGGGGAAGAGGCCGTCCGGCAGGCTCGCTTGAGGTCGTTTGACCTGATCCTGATGGACATTCGCATGACAAGAATGTCGGGCCTGGAAGCCCTCGAGCAGATCAAGAAAATTCAGCCGGCCGTTCCGGTGATCATCATGACGGCCTACGCGTCGGTGGAAACCGCCGTCAGCGCCATGAAAATGGGCGCCGACGATTATCTGACCAAGCCGCTGAACTATGACGAGCTGCAAATCAAAATCGCGCGGACGGCGGAGCGCCGCCAACTGAAAAAAGAGAATGAATATCTGAAGGAAAGGCTGGGCGAGAAGTTCGACCGCCGGAATCTGATCGGCCGAAGCGAACCCATGATCCGGCTTCTGGAAATGGTGGAACAGGTCGCCGCGACGCAGGCCACGGTGCTGATTGCCGGAGAATCGGGAACGGGGAAGGAAATGATCGCCAACGCGATTCATTTCAACAGCCCCCGCCGGGAAGCGCCCTTTGTGAAGATCAACTGTGCGGCGCTCACCGAAACGCTTCTGGAGTCAGAGCTGTTCGGACATGAAAAGGGCGCGTTCACCGGCGCGGACCGCCGGCGGGAAGGAAAGTTCGTCCAGGCCGACTCCGGCAGCATTTTTCTGGACGAGGTGAGCGAAATGTCTCCCGCCATGCAGGTGAAGCTTTTGCGGGTTCTGCAGGAGCGGGAGCTGACGCGCGTGGGCGGGCAGGATGTGGTCAAGGTCGATGTTCGCCTGATTGCCGCTTCCAACAAGGATCTGAAGAAAGAGATCCGCGAAGGGCGGTTTCGCGAAGATTTGTTTTACCGGCTGAACGTCGTTGCGCTGGCCCTGCCGCCGCTCAGGGAGAGGGCCGAAGACGTTCCGCTTCTGGCGCAGCATTTTCTGAAGCTGTTTGCCCGGCGCAACGCCAGGACCATCTCCGGTTTTACACCCCGGGCAATGCAAAAGCTCGCGGCCTACGCCTGGCCCGGAAACGTCCGCGAGCTGATGAATGCCGTGGAGCGGGCCGTGGTCCTGTCCCGCTCCGATACGGTGGACGAAGACGAACTGGTTTTTCCGATGGCGGACCAGAGCCTTTCCCCGGACGCTCCCCGCTCGGCAGCGCCGACGGCGGGCCTGCCGCTGGAGGAGGTGGAAAAGCGAAGCATTTTGGAGGCGGTCAAAGCGGCGGGCGGCAACAAAAGCGAAGCCGCGCGCCGTCTGGGCATCACCCGCAAAACCCTGCGCAAGAAGCTTACGAAGTATGAAGACAGGCATTCCTGAGAAGTTTGATCCATTTTGGCCGGGAAGTGCTGCGATTCTTCCATTGAATAAATCTGTTGGCCGGTGAAGTGCGGTTTTTAAGAGGGTCTTTAAAAAGTTTCCACGCGGGAAAATAGCGGCTTGCGCAGGTGTCAGAGAGTCTTTCTGGCGTTCAGACGATTCAGTCGATGTTCAAGAGAATCCTTCTCCTCTTCGGAAAAAAAATTATCTCCCGCCATTGCTTTTTCGATGAGTGCTTTTGCCTGTCCGTAATCCCTCGCGCGGTGCTCCAGGTGCTTGGCAAGTTCGGTGACGGCGTAAAAATCGTTCGGGTCGCAGTCAAGCATTCGCCGCCAGATTCGGACGGCTTCGTCCATGCGGCCGGTGCGTTTGCAGAGATTCGCCAGGTTCTTTTTGGAGGATAAGGAAAGCTCGGCGCAGGCGTTTTCCCCGAGAATCTCCAGAATTTTGTAAACGCCCGCCGTCCCCGCCTTTTTGAGCAGAAGCCTCGCCGCCGCAAGGTAGTCGTCGGGATGCGCGTGCTGTTGGAGGGCCTGCGCATTCAGAAGATCGACCAGATGCGCGGTCAGCGTCGCCATCGAAATCACGTCCAGCCGGTTGTGTTCAAAAATATCGGCGAGCAGCCGGGGATCGCGCCTTCTCAGCCAGTCGAAATAGCGCTGCGGAATTTCCCAGCCGGGAATGTCGCCTTCTCGCTCAACGCCCAGGATGTCCGCCTCCAGCGTGGCCAGGCGGCAGTTTTCCAAACGGTGCCCGAGCAGCCTGCGCGACGGATGCAGCAGATCCAGATGGGGCAGTTCGTGAAGGCTGCTTTGCATACGGTTCAGAATGAAGCGTGTGGCGAGCAGGTTGACGTCAAAGGCCTTGCCGTTGAAGGTCACCAGGAATTTTTTCTGCGCGGCGATTTCCTGAAGACAGGCCAGCGCCGCCGGCTCCTCGCCGAAATCGCGCGCCAGAATCTGCCGGATGTGAAACCGGCCTTCCTCAAACCAGCCCAGGCCGATGAGAAAGGCCATGGTGCCTGTTCCGCCGGAAAGCCCCGTGGTTTCCGTGTCCAGAAAAAGCGCGTCGGAAGGGTGATAAGCGCCCAGGACCGGATTGTTGGCCAGCATGCCCGCCGCGGTCATGTCAAAATTGAAAGCCTCGCAAATGCTGCGGTGGCCGTGTCGGCTCACGCCGGAAAGAAAACCTCCGGCCAGAAAAAAACGGCCATGCCGGTTTTCGATCTCCTCGCCTTCCAGCAGTTCGCAAAGCGCCCGGTTGCCGCGCGCCCTTGCTTCCTCCTGCGCCGCCCTGGTGCGCAGGGCCCCCCGGGTGACGACATTTTCAATCCTCCCGCGCAAATCGGCCAGTTGCGACTGCCTTTCGCTGGATGATGCCGAATCCGGCTGCACGGGTTCCGTCTTCTTTGGGGCCTTATCTTCGCCGGTCAGGCGTGTTAATTTATCAATAGATTTCATTGGTTCAAAACCAGATCAATAATCTTCGGCACAATTTCCTTGGCCGTTTTGCCCACTTCCAGCGTGGGGCCGACGCAGGACGGGCAGCCAAACGCGCAGGGACATTTTTCAATGAGGCTTTTCGCGGCGGCCAGCAGATTGGCATGCTCGCGGTAGAGCAGTTCCGAAAAGCCGATGCCGCCGGGATAGGAATCGAAGATGAAGATGGTCGGGTCGAATTCATCAAAGCGAGCGGCGTCGGAACTGTTAATCGCCTGCGGCCGCCCGCCGGAAAACGAAGTAATGACTCGGCCGGTTTTTCCCTGGCTCACAAACCACTCGCCGCTTTTGTCGCCGAGCGATCGGTCGATGTCATGCGTATCCGCCATCAGAAACATGGCCGACAGATGCTGGAGCGTATAGGCCAGCGCCGAAAGTCCGTCAATGATTTCCGCCGGCGTGAAATCAAGCCCCCGCAGCCGGTCTCGCGGAATCGTAAACCAGTAGCTTGTGGTGTGCATGTCCTTTTCCGGAAGATTCACGTCTCCATAGCCCAGATTTTCCGAGGTGTAGAATTTGATCTTTTTGAAGCCCACCACCTTGCGCACCACCTGCACCTCGCCGTGCTCGACAATTGTCCCGCCCGTGCGGAAGTTGTCGAACGAATCGATGACGCGCACATTGGTATAGGTCATGGCGTCGGTGTAGTAGTCCGAATCCACTTTGCGGACGTAGGCCTTCTTTCGCTCCAGATCAAGTTTGTCCACATGGTACTGCTCGGAGGCCAGCATGTAAATCGCTTCATCATGGACGGCGGTAAACGCGCTGTCCCAGTCCACTTCGGCAATGACTTTGTGATTGCCCGCGTCGGTCGCATCGACGACCACGACATTTTCCGGGTTGATGGCGCGAAGGCTGACCTCGTCGGCCGGGTAGCTTTCCGCCGCCCAGTGCCAGCGGTCGTCCGTCCGGTGGAGGACGCCTTTTTCCTCCAGGTACTGCAAAAACTCTTCGAGATTTTCGCCGCCGAATTTTTCTCCTTTTTCAAACGGCAGTTCGAAGGCCGCGCTCTTGATGTGATGAAGCAGGATCAGCAGGTTGTCCGGATTGATGCGGCAATGCTCGGGCGATAGAGAAAAGAAGTAGTCGGGATTTTCCATGATGAACTGATCCAGCGGGTTGCTTCGCGCGATCAAAATAGCCAGAGATCGTCCCGTTCGCCTGCCCGCGCGGCCCGCCTGCTGCCAGGTGCTCGCGATCGAGCCGGGATAGCCGGCCATGATGCAGGCTTCCAGGTTGCCGATGTCAATGCCCAGCTCAAGCGCATTGGTGCTGATGACGCCCATTACTTCTCGCGTGCGCAGACCGTTTTCAATGTCGCGCCGCAGGTTCGGCAGATACCCGCCGCGGTAGCCGGTGACAAAGTGGTCGTCGAGAGGCTTGCTTTTAACGAATTTGTCTTTGAGATACTTGGTCAGGACTTCGACGTTAAGGCGGCTGGTGGCAAAGACAATCGTCTGAATATGGTTGCCGATCAAGTCGGAGGCGATCTTGCGTGCCGGCGTCATGGCGCTCTGGCGGATGCCCAGCTCGCGGTTCACGATGGGCGGGTTGAACAGCACAAAGGTTTTGGCCGCCGCGGGCGCGCCGCTTTTATCCAGAAGCGCGACGTCCCGTTCCAGAATTTTTTCCGCGTGTTCGCGGGGATTGGCCACCGTGGCCGAGCAGCAGATGAAGACGGGATTCGCGCCGTAAAAGCGGCAGATGCGGATCAGCCTGCGGATGACATTGGCAAAATGCGATCCGAAAATGCCGCGGTAGATGTGCAGCTCGTCGATGACGACGTATTTGAGATTGACAAACAGCTTTTGCCACTTGGTGTGGTGCGGCAAAATGCCCGCGTGCAGCATGTCGGGATTGGTGACGACGATATGTCCCTGCCGGCGGATGGCCCGGCGCGCGTCATCGGGCGTGTCGCCGTCGTAGGTAAAGGTTTTGATGTCGGCCTGCAAATCCGAAATCAGGCTGTGCGCTTCGTGCATCTGGTCCTGCGCCAGCGCCTTGGTGGGAAACAGGTAAAGCGCCCGGGTTTCCGGTTCGTCCAGAATGCTCTGCAGCACCGGCAGGTTGTAGCAAAGCGTTTTGCCGCTGGCCGTGGGCGTAACCAGCACGACATCCTGCCCGCCGCGGATAAAGCGCACCGCCTGGGCCTGATGCCTGTAGAGCCTCTCCATTCCGCGCTTGACCAGAACATCGCGAAGATTCGGGCTCACCCAGGACGGGTAATCTTCCCAATCCCCCGGCCGGGCCGGGATATCCACCACCGCCGCCGCGCCGGCGTTGAAGCTTTTGTTTTTTTTCAGACGGGCGATCCACTCGTCCAGGGTCAATTTGGCCATGCGATTTTTCCTTGTTCTTTCCGGCGGGCATGATAGATAAAAAAACGAAATATCACAACAGAGAATTAGCAAAAATTCATTGCAATAAACAGGTGAATGATTTATCTGCCCGGTAAGGGACGAATCGGAACAAAATCAATCTTTTGAAGAAAAGGGGAGAAGCCATGGCGCTTTTCAGCATCGACCGGGACAAATGCAGGCGCGACGGAATCTGCGCGGCCCAATGCCCCGCCCAAATCATCGTTCAGGCGGACCGGCAGTCTTTTCCGTCTTTGCTCAATGGCGCGGAAGAATTCTGCATCCGCTGCGGCCACTGCGTGGCGGTTTGTCCTCACGGGGCTTTTTCCCTTTCCGGCATGACCCCTGACGAATGTCCGCCGGTCGATCCGGGCCTGCTTCCCGGCGCGGATGCGCTCAAACATCTGCTTCTGGCGAGGCGCTCCATTCGACGGTACAAAAAGACGCCCGTTTCCCGGAAGGTGCTGGCGGAGCTTCTGGACGTCGCCCGCTGTGCGCCCACGGGAAGCAACAAGCAGCAGGTTCACTGGATTGTTTACTCACAGCAGGAGAAAGTGCGCAGGCTGGCCGGAATGGTGGTCGATTTCATGAAGATCATGCTTCCCGCGGCCGCGGACGAGGCGGCCCTCCGCCGCTTCCGGCGGGTCGTGGACGCCTGGGACGAGGGACAAGACCGCATTACGCGGGATGCCCCGCACCTGATCATCGCGCACAGCCCCTCCGATCTTTCCTTTCCCGCGGCCGACTGCGCGATCGCGCTCACCTATCTGGAGCTTTACGCCTGCGCCCGGGGACTGGGCACCTGCTGGGCCGGGTATTTCACGGCAGCGGCGAATCTGCACGAGCCGCTGATTCGGGAGCTGAATCTTCCGGCGGGCCGCCAGTGCTGCGGCGCCGTGATGCTCGGATACCCGTTGTGCCGCTATTACCGTATTCCCGCGCGCAATGAGGCGCAGATCCACTGGCGCTGATGATCGCTCGATGCTCGGACTTCATGGCCGATAGCCCATCGCCTCTCGCCTTCGGCCTGTCCTTTGTCGGACAAACACGGACGCGCCTGTAGGACATATCCCTTCAACAGAATCGGACGGAGACTGATACCAAGCGCCCCCGAAACAGTGTACTCAGTATGCGCTTTTCAAGGGGTACATGTATTGCATCCGCCATATGTAATACGCCCCGAGGTTTTGCGGTCGGTGGATCAGAAGCGCGCATCTGATAAACAGGAACAAGGCCCGAATCGCGGGGCGTACCCCTCTTGAAAAGACCGATGGCGTCCCGTGTCTCCCCCTTAAAGCATCGAATATGACACTGGGTCCCTGGTTTGCAAAAGAGAAATAATGCCTTTTTGGCGGAAAAGGAAGGCATAAAAATAATTTTAAGGAGAATAATATGGCCGAAGTCAACGAACAAGATTTTTACGATAAAGTTTTTCCGGTACCGGACAGAGTAAGGGAGAAATCCTACATCAAGAGCCGTGCGGAGTACGAAAAACTTTACAAAGAGTCGATCGAAAACCCCAATGCTTTCTGGGCGAAAATGGCGACGGAAAGACTGAGCTGGTTCAAACCTTTTGACAAGAACAAGGTTTCGGACTGGTCGTTTGACGCCAAAAATGTGTATTCCAAATGGTTTGAAGGCGGAAAGCTCAATGTCTGCTACAACTGCCTGGACCGTCATCTGGAAACCAAGAAGAACAAGGCCGCGATCATTTTTGAAGGCAACGATCCCAACGACTGGAAAGTTTACACGTATTACGACATGTATCGCGAAGTCAACAAGTTCGCGAACGTTCTCAAAAGCCTGGGCGTCAAAAAGGGCGACCGTGTCACCATCTTCCTGCCCATGATCGCGGAGCTGTCCATCGTCATGCTGGCCTGCGCCCGCATCGGCGCCGTTCATGCCATCGTTTTCGGCGGTTTTTCGGCGGAAGCGTTAAGAGACCGCATCAACAATTCCGGCTCACAGGTCGTCATCACCTGTGACGGAACCTACCGCGGCGCCAAAGCCGTTCCACAGAAAGACACCTGCGACAAAGCCCTGGCTCAGTGCCCCGGCGTGAAAACCCTGGTGGTTGTGAAACGTACCGGAACCGCCGTTACCATGAAGGAAGGCCGCGACGTCTGGTATGAAGAATTGATGGCCAAAGCGGACCGCTACTGCAAACCCGAAGAAATGGACGCGGAAGATCCCCTGTTCATTCTTTATACCTCCGGCTCCACCGGGCAGCCCAAGGGCGTCGTTCACACCCAGGCCGGCTACCTGCTGTATGCCTCCATGACCCAGCAGCTCGCTTTTGACGTGCGCGAAGAAGACACCTACTGGTGCACCGCCGACATCGGCTGGGTCACCGGTCACAGCTACATTGTCTATGGTCCTCTGTGCAACGGCCATTCCAGCATTCTTTTCGAAGGCGTTCCCAACTATCCGGACTTTGGACGGTTCTGGGCAGTCGTCGAAAAATACAGCGTCAATAACTTCTACACGGCTCCCACAGCGATCCGCTCGATTGCCAAAGAAGGCGACAAGTGGGTCGATGCGCACGATATTTCCTCGCTGCGCGTTCTGGGTTCGGTCGGCGAGCCGCTCAACCCCGAAGCCTGGTGGTGGTACTACAATAAGATCGGCGCCGGCCGCTGCACGATTTCCGATACCTGGTGGCAGACCGAAACCGGCGGACACATGATCCTGCCTCTGCCCGGCGCGATTGACATCAAACCGGCCAAAGCCATGGTGCCGTTCTTCGGCGTGGTTCCGGTTCTGTTTGACGAAGAAGGCAAAGAAATCAAAGGTCCCGGCAAAGGCGCTCTGTGTATTAAAAATTCCTGGCCCGGCATGGCCCGCGGTTTGTGGAATGACACGGAAGGCCGGTTCGTCGAAAATTACTTTGTGCAGTTCCCCGGCACGTACTTCTCCGGCGACGGCGCGGAACGCGACGCCGACGGCGACTACAAAATCACCGGCCGTGTTGACGACGTCATCAATGTTTCCGGTCACCGGCTGGGCACCGCGGAAGTCGAAGCGGCGCTCACCTCCCATGCGGATGTCGCGGAAGCGGCCGTTGTCGGATTCCCGCATGACATCAAAGGTCAGGGCATCTTCGCTTACGTCACGCTGAACAACAACGTGGAAAAGACGGATGAACTCAAAAAGGCCCTGGTCGCCCATGTCCGCAAGGTCGTCGGTCCGATTGCATCGCCCGACCAGATTCAATGGGCGGATGGTCTGCCCAAAACCAGATCCGGCAAGATTATGCGCCGCGTTCTGAGAAACGTCGCCGCGAAAACGTTCGGTGACTTCGGCGACACGTCAACCCTGGCGGATCCGCATGTGGTTGATGACCTGGTCGAAAACAGGAAGAAACTCGGCTAAAGACCCCTTGTGCGGAACGGCTGCCGTTCCGCATGTAAGTCCCTCCTTAAAAAGCCGTTCCCCGGTTTCGGGGAACGGCTTTTTGCTTTGGCCGGATCAGATCGGACCGGATTTTCCGTATTCCCTTGCCCTCCTGATGCCCGGGCTCTTTCCGGGCATAGATCCGCCTTTCCTTCAGGCAAACCGCCCTGCGTCAGGACGCTTCCGTTCGGGCATAACCATTATGGGTTGGGAACGATTCGTATCCTCGCATCCAGCGCGACGACGCCGGAGCCGTCGGCCAAAACCCGCAGCGGGTTGACATCCAGTTCGCGGATCTGAGGAAATTGATGGAGCAGATGGGAGACCCGTTCAATGGCGGCCGCGTAGCCGGGAATATCCCCGGCGCCTTTCCCCCGGGCGCCCTGCAGGATCTTGCAGGATTTGAGTTTCCGGATTTTTTCTTCAATCTCCCGGCTGCCGGCGGGGCACAGGACATGGGCGACGTCCTTAAACACTTCGATGTAGATGCCGCCGTATCCGAAAGAAACAACCGGTCCAAAGGAAGCATCGCGCTGCCCGCCGATGAACATGTCGTATCCTTCGCCGGCCTGTTTCATGACGCGGATTCCCTCGAACCGGGCGTCTTTTTTGCAGCGATCAAGATTCCGGCGTATGCGGTCAAAGGCGCTTCGGACGGCTTCGGCAGTTTCAATCCCCGTGATGACGCCGCCTGCGTCTGATTTGTGGACGGCGTCGGGCGAGACGATTTTCATCACCACCGGGTAGCCGATGCGCTCGGCCGCGGCGGCGGCCTCGTTCGCGTTTCCGGCCACGACGGATTCGGCAGCGGCGATGCCGCCGTGGCGGAGCAGCTCCAGGGCTTCCTCGCCTTTGACGCCTGGATGATCCGCGATCCAGGTCTTCGCGGCCCGGATGTCGATTCGGTCTGGCAAAGCATGGACGGGCGAACCATCCGCTTTTCTGGCGTAATAGTCATGCTGTTTTTTAAAGGCGCGGATCATTTCGCCGGCGTTATTGAAGATGGGAATGTCGAGATTCCGCTTGATCCGGGAAATCGTCGCCGAAAGTCCGAACAGGCAGATGCCCAGCGGCTTTCCCGAAGACAGAATGGTTCCCGTTACTTCCTTGGAGAGGTCCGTATGGAACATTTTGTAAAAAACGTCCTCTCCCCGCGGCATTTCCGGCCATTGCGTGACGTAGACGGCTCCGTCGACGTTTTCGTTGTGCATGACGGAGAAGAAAATATTGGAATACGCGCCGGCATCATAGATGTCGCCCATGTCGAGGGGGTTGGAAAAATGGATGACCCCGGCGTTGGAAGAATTTTTGAGTTCATCATAGAAAGCCGGGCCGGGATCCGCGAACGCGAAGCCGGACTCCTCGCAGAGATCCGCCATCATGACCGTGAATCCGCCCGCGGGGGACATGACCATGATCCGCTTGCCGCGCATGGGAGGCAGATCAAACACCTTGGCCATCGAGATGAAATCGTTGAACTCGTGAATCCGGGTAATGCCCGCCCTTTCAAAGGCCGCATCGAGAATGGCTTCGTTGTTGGAAATCGCCGCCGTATGGCTCATGGCGACTTTTTTGCCGGCATCGGTCGTGTTGGATTTCAGGACGATCACGGGTTTGCTGATCCGGGACGCGGCCTCGATCAGGCGGTCTCCCCGGGGGATGCTTTCCAGGTACATGCCGATGACCCTGGTGTCGGGATCGCGGCCGAAATATTCCAGGAAGTCCACCTCGTCCAGGTCCAGTTTGTTGCCGATGCTCGCAAATTTCGCCATCCCGACGTTTTCATCGGTCATGAGGTTCCAGAGCATCAAACCCACGCCGCCGCTCTGGGTGATGATGGACAGTCCTCCCTTGGGCGGACTGAAGGACGGCACAAAAGGCAGGCACAGGCCGTTGGCGGTGTTGGCTACCGTGACGCCGTTGGGTCCGACGAACCGGATGCCGTATTGACGGGCCCGGCGCACTACCTGCTCGGCAAGTTTCCGGCCTTCTTCCCCCAGTTCATTGAATCCGCCGGAAGGGATGGCCATCCATCGAACGCCGGCTTTTCCGCAGGCATCGACGGCATCGGGGACAAACCGCGCGGGAATCAAAACAAAAACAAGATCCGGCACCGCCGGCAGTTCTCCGATGTCCCTGTACATCTTGATGCCGTCCACGTGCGGATCGGTGGATCGGGGGTTGACGCCGAAGATGCGCCCGAGATACCCCCAGCGGATGAGGTTTTCCAGAACAAGGCGGGGAATGTTGTCGGGCCTCGACGACAGGCCCATGATGGCGATGGATTGCGGGTAAAAAAGTTTTTCCATAATATTTTCCGTTTGACGGTTTCCGAAGTGATGGCGTCCGGGCGGATGAGGTTCTCCTATACCAGCACCTCCACCTGGGTGAATCCCTTCTCGTAGGAATAGTTCACCGGATAGTCGAGTTCCCGGAGGATCCGCTTCATCGCGATGTTGGTTGAATCGACGATGGACACAAACCGACCAATCCCCTGCTTTCGGCCGATCGCAAATATTTTTGACAGCATCTGTTTGCCGAGACCTAAATGCTGCCAGTCGTCGCGCACCACGATCGCGAAGTCCGTGAGCTGCTCCTGGGGATCGTAGCCATACCGCGCCACTCCGATGATGGCGTCTTTTTCATCCTCGCGGATGACGGCCGCCAGCGCGAAGTTTCTTTGATAATCGAGATGCGTGAGTTGGAAGAGCAGCTCCTTCGGCAGAGCCTTGACGGGCCTCAAAAAACGCAGATAGATCGAATCGGACGAAAGCTTGTTCAGCAAATCCACGATGAAAGATTCATCCGTCGGCAAAACAGGCCTGACCGGCACTGTTTTCCCGTTTTTCAGGGCCATACGGGTTTCGTATTGCAAAAGATCGCTCCGGTTCATTGTTGATGGCATTTTCATTACCCAACCGGCGGCAGCGCGCGGTCTGCCGCCTTGCTCACGACAGATTCAGCGTCATCGACACCATGTTTTCATCCTTGCCGTCGAACTGGAAGGCGCAGCGGCGGAAGATGCGGATCATGGCGTAATTTTCCTGAAGCGTTTCCGCCCGGATGGTTTTGTATCCTTCCTTTTTGGCCAGCTCGATGCACTGCTCCGACAGGGTAATCCCCAGGGATTTGTTCTGCCACGGATCGGAAATGATGATGGCGTATTCCGCTTCTCCCTCGCAGCGCTTGTTTTTGAGGAGGCGCGCGATGCCGAGGAACTTGCGCTGATCCCCCGTTTTCGCCTCGGCGACAAGGGCCACTTCATCTTCCGGATTGACGTTGCAAAAACGTTGCGCCCGCTCCGGCGTGGCGGAAAAAGGCGACAGAAAGCGAAGCCAGAGGGATTTGGGGGAGCAGCTGTTGACAAAATCCGTCCACAGGCCGATGTCTTTTGGATTGATCAGCCTCAGTTGAACGGGGACATTGTCCACGGAAAGAGTGTCCTTGGTCAGATGACGGGCGATGGAATCCGTGAAGGCGCTCTGGCGCCGCACGCCGTAGGCATGCATCTGCCCCAGCACTTCCGCCGCCATTTCCGCGGTGGAATACACAGGGAAGCCGGCCTGCTCCATCTTGACCACGTCGTGAATCATGAACTCCTTGCAGGCGACCACGCAGACCGCCGGTTTTTCCTTGTAGTCGATGGACTTCATGACGTCCACGAACGATCCCAGGATTTCGCCCTGAATGACGACGATGAAGCTCTGCACGTCGCTCGATTCCACGCCGATTTCGATCAGGTTTTTCACCTGCTCGGGCGTCATGGAAAAAGAGCAGTCGATGGGATTGCCCGCATTGGCGAATTCCGGCAGGGCGTTTTTCAGGCGCTTTTGAAAATACGGCTCCAGTTCGGCCAGGCGCATGCCGGACAGATACAGCATGTCGGTGGCCGCGACGCCCAGCGACCCGGTATAGGTGATGACCATCACGCCGTTGCCCTTCGGGATGGGCTGTTTGGAAAAGGCGCGCGTCAGCGCGAAGAGATGTTCATTGTCCCTCGCCCGGATCACGCCGCTTTGTTTGAAGGCGGCGCTGTTGACCTCGTCGTTGCCCGCGAGCGACGCGGTGTGCGACGACACGGCTTTCTTGCCGGCTTCCGTCCGCCCCGATTTCAGCACGACGACCGGCTTGCGGAGGGCCGCCCGCGAGGCGACATCAACAAAGCGCTTGCCGCTGCGAATGTCTTCCATGTACATGACGATGACGGAAATGTGATCGTCGTCGCTCAGGTATTCGAGAATGTCCGTTTCATTGATGTCCATCTTGTTGCCGATGGTGGCCACGATGCCGAAGTCCAGCACGTTGCTCAGTCCCGTAAGGATGCCGGCGGCGTAAACGCCGGCTTGGGCGACCATGCCGACGTTGCCCTTCTTCAGATCCCCGAGCAGCCCGATGGACTGCACCATGTTGTGGTGGGTGTTGATCACGCCGGAGCAGTTGGGCCCCAGCACGCGGCAGCCGTGCTTTCGAATGATGGCTTCGATGCGCGCCTGGGCTTCCTTCCCTTCTTTTCCGCTTTCCGCGAATCCCGCCGCCTCCACGACGACGAAACGGACGCCCTTGGCGCAGCAGTCCGCGATGGCCGTCTCGGCCGCCTTGGCGGGAACGATCACGATGGCCAGGTCCACCGGATCCGGCACGTCCAGGATCGACCGGTAGGCGCGAACACCCATCACCGTTTCCTTGCCGGGGTTGATCGGGTAGAGCTTCCCGGGATACTGGTGGCTGACCAGGTTGCTGAAAACGTTGTAGCCCAGTTTTCCCTTGACGTCCGATGCGCCGATCACGGCGATGCTTTTGGGATAGAAGAAATCGTGGAGGTTCTGCGCGCCCGTGACGGTGGTGGTCTCCGTGTGCACCGGTTCGCGGACGAACATTCGGGCGTCCACGGCGATGTAGCCTTCGGAATAGAGAAACAGCGGATTCAGGTCCAGCTCGTGAATTTCCGGGTTTTCCTTGATCAGACGGGAGATTTTCAAAAGGAGCTGCTGAAGCGATTTCAGGTCGACCGGCTGCCCGCGGTATCCTTTGAGAATGTCCGAGCCGCGGATTTCTTCGATCATTTCCGCCGCGTCCTTTTCGGTGATCGGCAGAACCCGAAACGACACGTCGCGAAGCACTTCGACAAACACGCCGCCCAGTCCGAACATGATGAGCGGGCCGAAGCTGGGATCGCGCGTCACGCCGATGATGGCCTCAATGCCGGAAGCTGCCATGCGCTGAATCGAGACGCCCTCGATGTGCTGGTATTTGAAGGTTTCCACCATGGCGCGGTAGGTCTTGCGCACGTCGTCGGCGGTGTGAAGATTCAGCCGGACGCCGCCCGCGTCCGATTTATGCACGACATCGGGCGAAACGATTTTCATGGCGACGGGAAAGCCGATTTTTTCACACAGCGCCAGCGCTTCGTCTTCGGAGCGCGCCACCAGGTAGCCCGTGGTCGCAATGCCCGCGCCTTCGAGAATTTCCTTGCTCTCGTTCTCCATGAGGTAACTGCGGTTGTCCCGGACGGCCTGATGGATGATGTCCGCCAGTTCGTCGCTGAGCAGCTTGCCGTCCTGGTTGGACGCCGCCGTCTTTTGCCGCTGTGATGTCGAAGATCCCCTTGTCATAAACCCTCCTTGTGCCGTGATGGTTTCCGGTCGCGATTTTTGCCGTTTCCTTTGATGGTGGTGTAGCACAGGAAAAAAAAGGATCCTATCAGCAGGGAGCTGAATGTTCTGTCGGAACGATGCAGGAAGCGCTGACGGCTTTTGTCTGACAAATCGTCGGACAACGGATGAAACGGAGTGAATCGGAGATGGTTGAAATGATTCTGAAAAGGGATAAATCCGCGCCTTGCGCTTCTAGTTGATGAGTTTGTTGTGGACGGCGTAAAGGGTGAGCTCCGCGTTTTTCTTCATGCCCATCTTGGCCAGAATGCGGGTGCGGTAGGTGCTGATCGTTTTCACGCTCAGGCACAGTTCATCGGCGATGTCGGATACGGTTTTGCCGGAAGCCAGCATCATCATGACCTGGTGTTCGCGGTTGGAGAGCCTCTCGTGGGGAAGCTTGCGGGTGTCGATGTCCAGCTCCTCGGCCAGCTTTTCCGCCAGCGACGCCGTGACGTACTTCCCGCCCCCGGCCACCTTGCGGATGGCGCCGATCAGCTCCTGCGGCGCGCTGGCCTTGGTGAGATATCCGGACGCGCCCGCCCTGAGCGCGCGCACCGCGTACTGCTCCTCGGGGTGCATGCTCAGAATCAGTACGGCCAGTTTGGGCCGCTGGGCCTTGATGTCCTCCAGGACCTCCAGGCCGCTTCGCCCCGGCATGGAGATGTCAAGCAGGACCACGTCATATTCATACTTCAGGACCTTGTCCAGCGTTTCCGAGCCGTTCTGGGCTTCGTCCTTGACCAGCATATCCTTCACTTCCGCGAGAATCTGGACCACGCCCTGCCGCACTACGGCGTGATCATCGGCGACCAGTATGCGTATCATGTTTGCAGCTCTCCTTTACTGAAGCGGAATCAGCACCCGCACGGCGGTTCCGGACGGCTTGACGTTTTGGATCTGGACGGTGCCGCACCAGAGATGCGCCCGCTCGCGCATTCCGATCATCCCGAAGGACCGGGGGGAGTCCACCTGCCACTGCGTGATGCCGATCCCGTTGTCCGTCACGTCCAGGCAAAGCTCCTTTTCCGTTTCCGTCAGCGTCACCTTGCAGAGCGTCGCTTTGGCGTGCCTCGCGATGTTGGTGAGCGTTTCCTGAAAAATCCGAAAGACGGCGGTGGCCAGCTGCTTGTCAAAGGCGCCTTTGACGCACTGGATTTTGGCCTGGCAGCGAATGCCGGAGCGCTTCTGAAAATCCGCGGCCTGCCATTCGATGGCCGCCGGCAGTCCCAGATCGTCGAGCAGGCTTGGGCGCAGCTCCGTCGTGATATTGTGCACGCTTTCAATCGTGGCGTCCACCAGGCCGGACATGCTTTGCGCCTTTTCCCGAATGGCTTTCGATCCGGAGGGCACGCGGTTCAACAGCCAGGACAGGTCCATCTGCAGCGCGGTGAGCGACTGGCCCAGTTCGTCGTGAATCTTGCGGGCGACACGCGCGCATTCCTCCTCGCGCACCGACTGAAGGTGAATGGAAAGGTTGCGCAGCTCCTCGCGGGAGCGCTCCAGCTCCTCCTGCGCCTTTTTCTCCTGCGTGATGTCCTCGTAGGTCACCACCACCCGCTTCTCGCGCAGCTTTTCCCCGATGCGGGAGGCCTTCATTCGGCAGAGCATTTCCTGCCCGTCCTTGTGCCGGCAGGGAAACTCCGTTTCATAGGTTCTCTGATGCTCCAGCTTCCTGTAAAAAATCTCGCCGATTTTATCCGCTTCTTCCTCGTTGCGGTAGATCAGCCGGATGCTTTTGCCGATCAGCTCTTCCCGGTGCCAGCCGAAGATCATCTTGACGGCGTGATTGGCGAAATTGATGCGCCGCTCGTGCAGGCCCACCACGGCCTGGGGAATTGCGTCGAGAATGGACGATTCCAGCGCTTCAAGCTCCTCCAGACGCCGGCCGGCCTCCTTGCGCTCGGTGATATCCATGGAATTGCCCAGAATGGCCCGCCGCCCCTTGAAGGTGATGGACATGGCGGTTTCCATGATCCATTTGATCCGCCCGTCTTTCGTGACAATCCTAAACTCATAGGGGGAGAAGCGCTGCCCCTTCAGCATCATGATCGCGTTTTTGGCCGTTCGGCGACGGTCTTCCGGCAGAATGAGCGAAGGGGGGCTCATCTTTAAAAGCTTTTTTTCGGGATAGCCCGTGTAATCCAGGAAGTGGGAATTGATGAATTGAAACTGTCCGTCCTGCATGATGTAGCAGCCGACCTGAGAGCTGTACGCCAGAATCTTGTACAGGTCCTTTTCCGACGTGACATTCAGCTGCGTGTGCTCCTGGACCGACAGCCGCTTCTGCAAAGACGTGACCAGATCGACCAGTTCTTTTTTTGTTTTTTTCTCCAGATTCATCCGCTTGCCTGTTTTGGACTGAACTTGCGGCATCTAAACACAATTGGAGGGAAAAATAAACCCCTTAGTAACGAGCGATGAGTGGAAAGTGAAAAGACAGGTATGAGGTAATGGGCAATAGGCGATGGGCGATGGGCAAGGGGTAAAAGTTTTAAGTTTTAAGTGGTTAAGGTTTAATAAGAGGAAGCGGTGAAAAGTCGAAGGCATTCCTCGACGGGCTCGGGATGACAAGAGAGTGAATGGTGGAATGTAGGGAACAGTCGCGACCGTTCCCTACGGGCGATGGGTTATAGGAAGACGAACGACGAGCGACGACCAACAAGTGTCATGGTGAGCCGGTCCAACCATGACGATTTACTTCGTTTGCTTGACGACGCTCATGGCGGTGGCGATCAGCGAGGAGATGTCACCGAAGTTGGCCGGCAGAATGAGCGTATTTCCCTGCTTGGCCAGATGGCCGAACTGCTCGACCAGTTTTTCCGCAACGCGCAGCTGCACCGCCTCCATGCCGCCCTCGGTCTGTACCGCGCCGGCCACCGCTTTCAGACCGTCCGCCGTGGCGGAGGCGATCGCGCGGATGGCTTCCGCCTGGCCGGTCGCCTCATTGATCTGCTTCTGGCGCACGGCTTCCGATTCCAGCACGACTTTCTGTTTCTGGCCCTCGGCCACATTGACGGCCGACTGCTTCTCGCCTTCCGACTGCAGAATCACCGCGCGCTTTTCCCGTTCGGCCTGCATCTGTTTTTCCATGGCATTCAGCACGTTTTCCGGAGGCCGGATGTTTTTGATTTCGTAGCGCAGGATTTTCACGCCCCAGGTCCGGGAGGCGTCATTGATGGCGGAGACGATGGCGGAATTGATGGTGGTTCGCTCTTCAAACGTTTTATCCAGATCGATCTTGCCGACTTCGCTGCGCATGGTGGTCTGCGCCAGCTGCACGATGGAAAACACGTAATTGCTGATCCCGTACGAGGCCATTTGCGGATCGAAGACCTGAATGAAGATCACGCCGTCCACGCCAACCTGGACATTGTCGCGCGTGATGCAGATCTGCTCCGGGATGTCGAGAGCCTGCTCTTTGAGCGTATGCACATAAGCTTTGCGGTCCACGAAGGGGATGATGTAACTGATGCCCGCATGAAGCACCCGGTTAAATTTCCCCAGCCGCTCGATGACGTAGGCGCTCTGCTGCGGAATAATGCAAACGCCCTTGACGATGAAAACCACGGCCAAGAGCGCCATAACAATCAGGACAACTTCCATGATTCTTCCCTCCTTTTGTTTATGCTGCGGGTTTGACTTTGACGCGGATGCCCTCGACGGCTTCAATCTGCACGACCGCGCCTTCCGGTATCGTTTCGGCCGCGTCGGAAAAGGCGATCCAGACCGAGCCCCGGTACTGAATCGTTCCCTCGCCGCCCGGGGGAATAGCCCCGACGACGGGAACTCTTTGCCCCGCGTAATCCGGCGGAGCGTCGGCCTGGCCCGCGAAGAGTTTCCGGGCGGTTTTTCGAAGCAGCGCCATCAGCAGGAGGGATGAAACCGTAAAGACGATCAACTGGCTGCTGAAGGAAGGCGTGAGTCCCAGCCAGGCGGTAAGCGCGACGACGAGCGCACCCAGGCCGATGAAGCAGAGAATGAAGCTCACGGCCATCAGCTCCGCGATGAGGAGCACGAGCCCGACGACCGCCCAGACCAGCGCGGGAGAAAATGACCAATCCATCATGACGGCAAGCCTTTCTGTTTATTGAAGTATAGAAAGAACGGGGATTGTAGTCAAGCCATTTTAGAAATGTCCAATTTTTGCCAAAGTGAAAATGTCCGCTTGCCATCTGCCCACGCGGGAAGTATTGCGCCGGACGAAGCGGCCTCCGGGTTGACTAACGTCCGGCCTTGTGTTAACGGTTCATGCCCTGTTCACAATAAAACTTCGAGGGAAAAATATGACCCCATCAAGCGCGGACATTATCATTCGCCGTGTGAGAGCCGAAGGCCGTCGGTCCCTGACGGAAATGGAATCCAAAAAACTGATTGCATCTTATGGAGTTCCCGTTGCGCGCGACCGGATGGCCGCAAGCGAGCGGGAAGCGGTTTTGCAGGCGCAAAAGACAGGCTATCCGGTGGTCGTCAAGGGGCACGGCGCGAAGCTTCAGCATAAAACCGAACGCGGCCTGGTCAAAGCCAACCTGAAATCCGCAAAAGAAGTGCGGGAAGCGTTCCGCGCCATTCGGGCGTCCGCGGGCGCCGACGGGGAGGGGTGCATCGTTTCTCCGCAGATCGCGGGCAGCCGGGAATGGGTTGCCGGCCTGATTCGGGACGTCCAGTTCGGGCCGGTGGTGATGTTCGGCCTCGGCGGAATTTTTACCGAAGCGCTGGCCGACACCGCTTTCCGCATTGCTCCTTTGGACCGGCGGGAGGCAAAACGAATGATCGGGGAAATATCGTCCCGAAAGCTGCTGGGGAATTTTCGCGGCGCGGCGCCCGTTAATGCCGATCAACTGGCCGATGTTTTGCTCGGTCTGTCGAGACTTGGACTGGAGCGGCCGGACATTCGGGAGGTGGATGTCAATCCGCTGATCACAACTCCGAAGGGGAATGTCGTGGCGGTGGATGCGCTGGTGATTCTGGATGAAAAGCCCGCTGCTTTGCCGACTCGTGAAAAGGGAAAGCGAAAGAGACAGGCGGAAATCCGCGCCGCGCTCGACGTGATGGCAAACGCCCAATCCGTTGCCGTGGTCGGCGCCACCCGTCCGGACGCAAGCGGATTTGCCGGGATGTTCGGCTGCATGAGAAATTTCGGCTACCCGGGAAGACTCTATCCCGTGAACCCGCGGCTTCAGGACATCGACGGGATCAAAGCCTACCCGAACCTGTCGTCGCTGCCGGAAGTCGCGGACCTGGTGATTCTCTCGATTCCCGCCCCCAGGGTCGCGGACGTGCTGAAGGAATGCGCCGCCACGGGGCACAAAAATATCCATATTTTCAGCTCCGGCTTCAAGGAAACCGGCGAGGAAGAGGGCATCCGGCTGCAGAAGGAGATTGAAGCCGTCGCAACGGCAGGAGGCCTTCGCGTCATCGGACCGAACTGCATGGGCTTCTACGTTCCCAAAAACCGAATGCTGACCTGGGAAGACGCCTCCACAAAGGTCGGCCCCGTCTCCCTGATCAGCCAGAGCGGCGGCAACGCCCAGGATTTTTCCAATTACCTGACGGATGTTTACGGCATCGGCTTTGCCAAGTCCATCAGCTACGGCAACGCCCTGACGCTCGACAGCACGGATTTCCTGGATTACCTGGCCCGCGACGGGGAAACCGGAATCATCACCATGTATATCGAGGGCGTGAAGGACGGCCGGCTCCTGCTTGAGCAGGTGAAGAAAATCAATCGCCGAAAGCCCGTCATCATCTACAAAAGCGGCCTCACGGAATCGGGAGCGAGGGCGGTGTCTTCGCATACGGGATCGCTCGCCGGCGGGGAAAAGATATGGAAGGCTTTCTTTCGCCAGACGGGAGCGGTCCGTGTGGAATCGCTCGAAGAAATGGCTGATGTCGCGCAGGCGTTCCACCGGCTGGGGAAGGTCAGGGGAAAAAGGGTGGCCGTTCTCGGATTCGGCGGAGGCAACGGCGTGTCGGTGGCGGATGACTGCGCGAAAGCGGGTCTGGAGCTTCCCGTGCTTTCCCAAAACCTGATCCGGAAGCTTCGGAAACGCATACCGCCGGCCGGGTCGATGATCCGCAATCCCATTGACGCGGCGATTGCCTTTGTTCATCTGCCCCTGATGGGTGAAGTGATTGATGTTGTCGCGAAAAGTGGAGAGATGGACAATTTCATCGTCTCCGTTCCGCTGGACTGGCTTTACAACCAGGCGCCGGACGGAACGTATATCGAAACGCTTGCCAGGTATCTGGCGACGGAAGCCGGGAAATGCGCCGGCGGCAAACCCATGCTGGTGGCCTGGCGTCAGTATGAGGCTTCGCCGAAAATCCGGCGATGGATTCCGGTTTTCAAAGACATTCTCATGAAAGCCGGAATCCCGGTTTACGAAGGGCTGCCCAAGGCGGTCCGGGCCTTATCAAATCTGTCAGAATATTATGAATTTCAAGGACTTATAAAATAAATCCACCAGGCGTCGACCGGAATGACCCCCGGGGCAAAAAACGGCCGCCGATTCGCCTAATTTTTTCATCATTTTGATTGACTTTCGGTCACGTTTGTACTTATAGTCAACTTCCTGAAATGGAACCACGGCCAGAAAGCTTCAGGCGGGATGTTTCAAAATCGATTTGTATTCTGCTGCACTGATCATGAAAAATTCCGAAGTTATTCTTCACAAAACGGACGTCTATGAACGTTAAAAAAATAAACCACTTTTACGAAGGGAGTCAGTTATGGGCAATTTATTAGTCAACACACGCGATCAGCAGTTTCTTCTTTTTGAGCAGTTCGGGATTGAAAAAGTTTTTGATTCCGAGGCCTATGGAGGTTTTTCCAAGGATGACGTATTGATGATCTTGAGCGAAGCCGAAAAAATGGCCGTCAATGACGTTTTTCCGACTTTAAAAGAAGGAGACGAAGAAGGCTGTCATTTCAAAGACGGCAAAGTCACCGTGCCCAAGTGTTTCCGGGAACCGTTTAAAAAATACAGCGAAGCCGGGTGGATCAACCCGATGGATTCTCCCGATGTCGGCGGCCAGGGCCTGCCCCACACCGCGGGCTACGCGGTTTCAGAGTTGTTCTGCGCGGCCAACTATGCTTTCATGATGTATCCCGGCCTGACCCACGGCGCCGCCAACCTGATCAATGTTTACGGCAATGAACAGCAGAAGAAAAAATACATGGAAAAATGCTTCTCCGGCGAATGGACCGGCACGATGTGCCTGACCGAGCCGGGCGCGGGCTCCGACGTCGGCGCGCTGAAAACAACGGCCAAACGTCTTCCCGACGGAAAGTTCCTGATCACCGGAACCAAGTGCTTTATTTCGGCGGGCGATCATGATTTGACCCCGAACATCATTCACCCCGTTCTGGCCCGCATTGAAGGCGATCCGGCGGGAACCAAGGGCATCTCCATTTTCATCGTCCCCAAAATCCGCGTCAATGACGACGGCTCCCTGGGCGAGCCCAACGATGTGAAATGCGGCGGCATCGAGCATAAAATGGGCATCAAAGCCTCCGCCACCGCCACATTGAATTTCGGCGAAGACGGAAAGTGCATCGGCGAACTGCTGGGTGAAGAACGCGCCGGCATCAAGATCATGTTCCAGATGATGAATGAAGCGCGTCTGGGCGTCGGCATGCAGGGTGTCGCCCTCGGATCGGCCGCTTTTCAGCATGCCGTGGCGTACGCCAAAGAGCGCATTCAGGGAACGCCGGTTTGGGAGATGAAAAACCCCGCCGCCAAAGCGGTGACCATCATCAACCACCCCGATGTCCGCAAAAAACTCATGTGGATGAAAGCCCATGTCGAAGGCATCCGCGCCCTGGCCTATTTCGGCGCCTACTGCATGGACATGAGCAAGATCTCCAAAACGGAAGTGGAAAAGGGCAACTGGGAAGGCTATCTGGAGCTTCTGACCCCGATCATCAAATCCTACTCGACCGATAAAGGCCTGCTCATCTGCTCGCTGGCCATGGATGTTTACGGCGGATACGGCTACTGCTCGGAATACCCGGTGGAACAGTTGATGCGCGATGAAAAAATCGCCTGCATCTACGAAGGCACCAACGGCATCCAGGCGCTCGATTTTGTCGGACGCAAGCTGGGTCAGCGCAAAGGCGCCAACGTGATGAACATGGCCGGTCTGGTTCAGCAGACCATCGCCAAATACAAGAACAATCCGGAACTGGGCAAAGCGGCCGCAACACTGGAAGAAGCTTCCAATGCCGTTTTCGAAGTGGCCATGTTCTTTGCCGCGTCCGGTAAAGGCGGCGACTTCATCGCTCCCATTTACAACGCGGGAAAATACCTGGATATGTTCGGCGACATGGTCCTTGGATACCTCCTTCTGGATGCGGCCGGCATTGCTCAGCAAAAACTGGAAGCCATGTATGAGGAAAAAGGCCTGACCACCATCGGCAAGCAGAAGGGCCTGCAGCGCGACAATCAGGATGCGGCTTATTACGCGGGAAAGATTGCCTCGGCCAAATTCTTCATGAATGAAGCCGTGACCACCGTCAAGGCGCGTGCGGAAGCCATCAAAGCCAACGACAAATCCGCGATGGAACTCGTTGACCTGGCCTTCACCGTCTAAAATTTAAATTTCATCATTAACCAAAAGGGGATTGCGACTCTTCGCAATCCCCTTTTCTTATCGGCGTGGCCCGAAGTGGAAAGATTTGACCGTTGACACCTGTCTTTCCATCCACCATCCACCATCGACGATACACCGCAGCGGGTCTAAAGACCCGCTCTACGTTTTGCTCATCACTCGTTGCTCATCGCTTTTACCGGAAGGATTTGACTGTTGACACCTGCAGAAATTATTGTTATCGTAAATCATGCCAACGGTAATGAAATTAGGATCATACGTCATGAAAAATGAATCCGTCGAGCCGTCCGCAATCAGGGCATGGGCGGAAAAAAGAACTATTTATGTTGAGCTTACTGACGGACGTATTATTGGCTTTCCGGCAAACCGTTTTAAGCTTCTGGCCGCTGCATCGGAAGAAAAATTGAAGGAAGTAACGCTGCGCCTGAATGGTTACGCATTGCGATGGGAATCTCTTGATGAAGACATTACCGTGCCGGGGATCGTTGCCGGCAATTTCCAACTGCCCTACAATGTTGAATAAAGAAAAATTTGAATTGCCCGTTGAATTGAGATGAGGGGTGTGTATTCTGTAAACGATTATTTTCTTTTCCTAATCCTCCAAACCGTCTAAACCATCCAATCTTCTTCTTTTCCCCTTGTCTGCATTTTCCATCCACTATCGACGATACAACACAGCGGGTCTAAAGACCCGCACTACGTTTTGCTCGTCACTCGTCACTCATTGCTCATTGCTCATCGCTCGTTGCTTTTCCCGATCTTCTCCATGCCGGCGGCGGCCTGTCGGAGCAGCTCAGCCATTTCGGCTTGCTGCGCGGCCGAAAGCGTTGAAAGGCTTCTGCCCGCCTCGTCCAGTCTAGCCTTCAGGTCGGCGAAGAGAGGCGGAAGCGCCGCTTCGGGAGCAGCGCCCACTGAAGCGGGCGGTTTAATTTTCTCGACGGGGGCGCCCGGTTTCAGAATGATTTCTTCCGAATACTCCGGTATCGCCACGGACAGGCCGAATTTTTCCCGAATCAGTCCCGCCAGATGCTCCTGCGCGGCGTATTCGCCGTGGACCAGAAAAACCTGCGTGGATGCGGATCGGACGCCCGCAAGCCAGTCCAGAAGCTGGTCCTGACCCGCATGCGCGGAGAAGCCGTTGATCGTGAAGATTCGGGCCGCGACGGCGATGTCCTCATTAAAAATGCGGATTTTTTTCGCGCCATCGACAATTTTTCTGCCCGGCGTACCCTGGGCCTGAAAGCCGACAAAGACAATGCTCGCGCCGGGACGCCACAGGTTGTGGCGCAGGTGGTGCTTGATGCGCCCCGCGTTGCACATGCCGCTTGCGGAAATCACGATGGCCGCTTCCTTCGTCTCGTTGATGCGAATGGAATCCGCCGTGGAAGTGGATAATTTCAGATTGGGAAGACGAAGCGGATCCTCGCCGTTTTTCAGAAGGGCCTGCGTTTCCCCGTCCAGATAGGCGCGGTAGCGGCGGAAAATTTCCGTCGCCTTGATGGCGAGCGGACTGTCCAGATAAACCGGCATGTCCTTAGGCAGCTTTCCCGCTTTTAAAAGCAGATGAAGGGAGTAGAGAATCTCCTGCGTCCTTTCCACGGCAAACGCGGGGATCACGACTTTCTCGCCGTTCGCGTAGCTGCAGGCAATGGCCTCGGCCAGTTCGTCCAGGCTTTCCTGTTCGCCCTTGTGATTGCGGTTGCCGTAGGTCGATTCCATGAACAGAAAATCCGCCTGCGGCACCAGACTGGCGTCCTTCATCAGCAGCTGATTGGGGCGGCCGATGTCGCCGGAAAAAACCAGCTTGACCTCGGCGCCGTTTTCTTCGATCAAAAGCTCCACCATCGCCGAGCCCAGAATATGACCCGCGTCGTGGAAACGGACGCGAATGCCGGGGGCCGGGCTGAACAGCTCTCCGTATTGGCGCGGCTTGATGAGCGGGGCCACCGCCTCCGCGTCTGTCGTGGTGTACAGGGCCTGCGCGTCGGCTTTTGCGCCGGTTCGGCGCAGCCTTTTGTTTTTCCCTTCCGCCTCCACCTCCTGAATGTGCGCGCTGTCCAGCAAAAGGATGTTCACGAGATCGGCGGTCGGCTCCGTGGTGTAAACCGGCCCGTGAAAACCGCCTGCGGCCATGCGGGGCAGCAGTCCCGAATGGTCGATATGCGCGTGGGTGAGAAGAAAAAAGTCGATGTGCGCCGGATCATAAGGCGCAATTTCCAGATTGCGTCTTTCGATGGCGTCCGAGCCCTGGTGCATTCCGCAGTCAACGGCAAACCGAGCGGAACCTGTTTCAATGACAAAACACGACCCCGTGACCGTTCTCGCGGCGCCGAGAAATTTGATTTTCATGTGCTTTCCTTATAGGTCTCCCGATGGCGGGGGCGGCGCAGTGCGTCGGGGTGGTTGCGTGAAGCTTATGGCTCGTAGTCGATAGTGAATGGTTGATGGCAGGCAGAGTCGCTATATGCCGTCAGCTTCGAGCTCCGAACCATCCACCATCCACCAGTTGCCCCTAACCCATTACCCATTGCCTTGCGTTTTATTCTTTTCCCGCTTTTTTCAGTTTCTTGGCTTCTTTCTTTTCTTTGAGAGATTTGGCCGGTTTCTTCTTGGAATCCTTTTTCACATCCTTCGATTTCGACATAATGGCATCCTCCGTTTCTCCCCGAGGGAATGATAGTGAGCTACCTAATACCAGAATATCAGGCAATGAGCAATGAGCAATGAGCAATGAGCAACGAGTGATGAGTGGCGAGCGACGAGCGACGAGCGACGAGCGAAGAGAGGGTGGATGGTGTATCGTGGATGGCAGAAAGCTCGTAGCTCATGGCTCATAGCTCGAAGCAAGAGAAAAGAATGTAGGGTGTACCTTTAGGTGCGCCAAAGTTCGGCGGGTCTAAAGACCCGCCCTACATTCCTGGATTTCCGCCTTTGCAGACGATGGGCAAGACTTCCCCCTTTTTTAGAGGGGGATAACCTGAAGGTCACACGTTGAGGGGGATTTTAAAGGGGCGATGAGTAATTTTAACATGATCTTCTTTGAGCACGAGCTTGTCGGGCGGCGCCAGAAAGTCATCAACGATGTTCATCTCACCCATGGGTTCATCAGTGTGTTTTGTTTTTGTCTTCAACGATTTTCTTTCCGCTTATGCCACTTTCTTTTGCCGTTTGATAATGTCAGCCAATGACCGCAGAGCCTGATTTACAGAGTCATGATCAGGAAATATCTTTGCTACGTCGGGCTCGATAACGACAATATTAGTGCCTTGCGCATAGCGTTTTGCATATTTACCCTGGACAGCATTACTGAAATCGTATTCTTCAAGCATGTTCGGATCTTTTAGCATTTTCTTCATATCTTTCCTTTTTGATTTTTTTAGTTTAAACAAAGACAAAAGTCAATAGAACGGCTTGATTACCCAAGGGAATGATAGTGAATTAATTCATACCAGAATATCAGGCAATGAGCAATGAGCAAAGAGCAACGAGTGATGAGTGGCGAGTGACGAGCGACGAGTGACGAGTGACGAGTGACGAGTGACGAGTGACGAGCGAAGAGAGGGTGGATGGTGTATCGTGGATGGCATAAAGCTCGTAGCTCATGGCTCATAGCTCGAAGCAAG